>Ga0247844_1001312_pt1 | contig 46797 bp, 36 predicted proteins | sample LaCtaG_FD_192421 | JGI IMG/M metagenome (GOLD analysis project Ga0247844, IMG submission 192421) | Freshwater microbial communities from meromictic Lake La Cruz, Castile-La Mancha, Spain - LaCruzMarch201714.5m_1 | ecosystem: Environmental > Aquatic > Freshwater > Lake | place: Spain: Castile-La... | reverse complement strand
TTTCGCAGATGTTACACAGATTTGTTTTCGCAGATGTTACACAGATTTGTTTTCGCAGATGTTACACAGATTTGTTTTCGCAGATGTTACACAGATTTGTTTTCGCAGATGTTACACAGATTTGTTTTCGCAGATGTTACACAGATTTGTTTCGCGCAGATGTTACACAGATTTGTTTCGCGCAGATGTTACACAGATTGGTTTTCGCAGATGTTACACAGATTTGTTTTCGCAGATGTTACGCAGATTTGTTTTCGCAGATGTAACACAGAAAAATCTGCGTAACATCTGTGCTTTTTTTTCTGCGTAACATCTGCGCGAAACAAATCTGCGTAACATCTGCGCGAAATAAAAATATTCGGTAGTGTGATTTTTTTCCATAAAACGGCTTCTTTTCTATCAAGTTTTCCAAAACAAAACAACCATGCGCATTATCTATATGGGGACGCCCGATTTCGCTGTGCCTTCCCTCGAAATTTTATTGGACCACGGTTACGACGTGTGTGGGGTGATCACGGCAACCGACAAACCGGGGGGCCGTCAAGGCATCATGGAGTCGGCTGTAAAGAAATTCGCGGTGTCGCGTGGTTTAAACGTATTGCAGCCAGAAAAATTGAAAAACCCGGAGTTTTTGGACACTTTGCGCGCCTTAAAAGCCGATTTGCAAGTGGTGGTCGCTTTTCGCATGTTGCCGGAAGTGGTCTGGAACATGCCGCCGATGGGAACCATGAACCTGCATGGCTCTTTGCTGCCCAAATATCGGGGCGCTGCACCCATCAACTGGGCCGTTATTCGGGGCGAAAAAGAAACGGGTGTGACCACTTTTTTATTAAAACACGAAATTGATACGGGCGACCTGCTGTTTCAAGAACGTATCCCCATTGGTCCAGACGAAACCGCCGGCGAGTTACACGATCAAATGATGCAAATTGGGGCAACATTGGTACTAAAATCAGTACAAACCCTCGAACGTGGCAATATACAACTGGTTCCGCAACCCGATATAGAAGCCACCCATGCGCCCAAGCTGTTCCATGAAACGGGCAAAATCGATTTCCACCAAACCACAGAAACGGTACATAACCTGGTGCGTGGACTAAGCCCTTTCCCAGGTGCCTGGACCATACTGGATGATAAAACGGTGAAAATAGTGCGCACCGAACGCAGCAACGAAACCGCCGCGGTGCAACCCGGACAATATTATTCGGATGGTAAAACCTATCTGAAAATCAGCACCTTAGATGGATTTGTCAAAATCCTGGAGTTAAAAATGGAAGGAAAACGCCAGATGAGCGTCCGGGAATTTTTGAACGGATACAAAGGAAATTGGCTGCCGATGTGATGGGGTAGTATATGTTCGTTTTTGATTAAATCTAACACCAACGATGGGTGATGCATCCTGCAGCGGCCTGTTAAGAAATTTTTTTAAAAAAAATAATAGTAATGCTTTTAAGTTTAAAATAATAGCCTTACTTTTGTTCTGGTTATAGGCTACGATAAGTCCTGGTTCTATAATTCAAGACACAGCAAGAAGGTTTTTAGAAGGATGTCAATACACGCCCGCTGTAAAGTGGGCGTTTTTTTTTGCCCCTACCTGAACAAAGTTGGGGTAGGGGCAAAAAAAAGACCTGGCCGAAGGGACAGGTCGTGATTTCTGAATCGATTATTAGAAATTTTCACGAGATTATAAGCCGACTGGGAAAGGCGTCAACTGTCATATTAAAGACAAATACCGTGCCAAAGTCGAATTTTCGTGCTCAGAAATCTAAATATATATCCAAGGCTACATGTTTATGAAAGCGGATCGATTCGAATCCATTTAAAATCAATTTTTTTATCCATCCATCCTTCAAATCCATTTTATAGTCAACGCTAAGTGGTTAAGAAAACAGATCGATTCAAATCCATTTAAAATCAATTTTTTTATCCATCCATCCTTCAAATCCTTTTAATAGTCAACGCTAAGTGGTTAAGAAAACAGATGACTTCAAATCCATTTAAAATCAATTTTTTTATCCATCCATCCCTCAAATCCTTTTAAATCCTGGTTAAGACTTTTAAAGTTTCTCTTTAGGGCTATCATGCCACCATTCTTCGCCGTCCCAGAAATTATCCCATCCTAAGTTGCGGTATTTTGGATTGATTTCGATTTCACGTTCGCCATAAGAGAAATCCTGAAGGACATCATTGGCGAACCGGAACAAGTCGCGCGACCACAAAACGGGCTTTTGCAGATCCGCTTTTTTATACGAAATCCACTTGCCATCAAAGCGGTAGCCGCTGCCTTTGGCGGGGGTGTCGTTGGTGAAAAACCACAATTGGGTCTGGTTATTGGCCATTAGGCCATAATCCATGGTAAAATCGCCTACAAACGAACCGCTGGTCGCTAAGGTACTGTCCTCTTTCAAGTCGAAACGGCCGGAAGCAGCGTACATTTTTTTAATTTCCATATCCTGGATGTTTTCAGGATCAATGTTGGGGTCAAAAAACTGCTCCAATTTGTTGAATTGGCAGGTGCCCGCAAACGTGCTGATCGTCTTTTTGAAGCGATTTTTACCTTTTACATGGTAAATGGAAGGGTCTTTGGCGTCCCGAATTGCTTCTGTGAATACAAACTCGATGCGGTAACGGTCATCGCCATAAAAACCATTGTCTGGATAATCCAGGATAAACAAAGAGTCCAGGTGCAGGCTTGCAAGCAGGGTATTCCGTTCATTGTCGGTTAAAATCCTAAAAATGCTGGGTTTAATGGGGGCCGTGGTGTCGCTGCGCAAGGTATCGGCTGCTTCTTTGTGGGTCAGCAGGGGAACTGCCGTGGCGGCGAGGGATTCGGGGGCAACGTTTTGTTTGCTATTGTTGGGTTTACACTGCCAACAAAGGGCGGCGCAGCAGATCAACGCCAGGCCGATGGGTAAAAAGGTGCGAATTGGTTTCATCATATTAAGTTTTGATCAAAAGTGCGTTTAGGTAGTATGCGGTAGCGGCTTGGCAAAAACGGTTTGAATCCACCATCTGCCTAATCCACCGTAAATCAAACATTCAGCCAGCGCCAGGTTGCCCACCCAGGATAGCCAGGTGACGGTCAAATAGGTTTCGATGGGTTTGGTTTCGAACCAGTAATACATGAAATAACTTTCGGTGCGCAAACTCATGGCCGCGAGTGTGACGGCAAAACTCCGAATCATCATATCAGCATGCGAACGATAGCGCCGTTGGCTGATTTCGCGCCAGGCAACAAAGGTTAATGCCCACCAAACCAGGCATTGCAACGTAAATCCTACCTTGGCGGGCAAACCGCCATTGGCATAAAAGGCCAAGATGAGTCCGGAAGGGGCGGCAAACAAAAGAATGGTTGCGATGTATATTTTCCCTAAAACACGGTGTGCCGCAGGATAATGCCGCACCAATGCTGGAAAAAACTGGAACAATCCGCCCACGAGCACCACCATACTACTGGTTATGTGTATATAAAAGGCGTTGATGAAATGCGGTTTGTCCAAAACCGTATCGGGTTTGGTGCCCAAAAAATGGATGGCGTGTTCAAAACTGAAATAGGGGAGTACTTTGCCCAGCATAACCCATGCAAAATACAAAATTGCCAGGGTACATACGCCCGTGAGCGCGTATCTGGCAATTTTGTAAAGGGAATACGTTTTTTGCATTGGGCGCTTAGTTTGCGGCCAAAGGTACGGATTTCCCGAATGCTAGTTTAATGGTAATATTGGCTGCCTAGAACGCGAAGTTGACCGTCATATTAAAACGGTAGCCCGGCACAACAATCCCACCTACCCGCGCTTTTACCTCGTCTCCATCAATCACGGCCGCTAAGTTGTTGCCGATGATCGGAATATCATTGATCACTTCCTGTACCTGGTCGCGGAACATACTGATGTCGTTTTCAGGATCGTTGGTTTTGTAGCGCAGGGTGCCGCGCATCCATTTCACATCCACCGCGGCAAAGGTGATATCCATGGTCATATAAGGTCCCATGTTAAACTGAACACCTGCCGAACCGCCAATGCCCACGCCACCCAGCGTGCCGCGTATGGTCGTCGTGCTGTTGTTGCTGGCTTTTTCGAGGTTTCGGCTCAAATCATAGCGTGTGTACCGCGCATATGGAGCAAGGTAAAAACCACGCGGTTTGTCGCGTCCGATATAAAAGCGGTTTTCCAGAACGAAATTGAGGTTCGTAAATTCATTGTTGATGGTCGTTCCTTCTGAAACATCTACATTATCGGCAACCACATTCGGAACACGGGTGGTAAGCGGAATACTGGCCAATAAAGACAATGATTTGTTGTTGGCATACGCCCATTCACCACGTACATTGAATTTGCCGAAACGGGTAAGCAAACTGATTGGGGCAATACCTACCGCGAATTGTTTGTAATCATCGTCGGTGTTGTTGTAGTTGGTACGACGTTGTGCCTGGGCACTTACACCAAGCAACAATAAAAAAAGCAGGGCAACATAACTGGGTTTGATCTTCATATTCTGATTGTGTTTGCCAATAAACGCAAACATAATGCCTCAAATTTCAAGTACGCGGTTAAGGTTCCTTTAAAGTAGCGTTATCGAAAGCATAATCGCAATGAACAACCAATTTTACGGGCGCAAAACGGATCATCCCGCCAATATGCCCTTCATCCGCGCCGAAAACATCAGTCTGGATCTTTGCTTTACGGATCAATCCTTGGCCGCGGTACCATTTGTATCCCCGGGCGCCTACATTGGGGCCAGATACGCTGCCCACCGGTTCATCTATTAATATGGTGCATTGTTTGCATTGCTCCAGGGCCTGTACAGGGTAATCTTGCTCAAAATGCCCCACAATCGTGCTAAAATCGTTCGCTTTTTCGGTAAAAACGATGTCGCCAGATACTTTTAACACCGTACCCTCCAACACTGCTTTAACGTTGCAGCGCCAGTCGCCCAGCCCATAGGTGTCGCCATCGCCTTTGGTTACTTTATCCGCTGTAATGTTGGCATCTGGAATTTGGTATAAAAAGACCGTTTGAGCGGACACGGTGTAGTTTCCGACCAGTAAGCAAAACAAGAGGCGCAATTTGGTTGACATGGGCAAAGAATAGAGGTAGTATATTACAACAAGGATCGCGAAAGAAAGTTAAACCAGGATTTAAATGGATTTGAAGGATGGGTGGATTAAAAGTTGGTTTTAACTGGATTAAGAGTTGTTTTTATAACCACTTAGCGTTGATTATAACGTTCATAAAAAAAGCACTTAGGCATGTAGTTAAAATAAAATATCTTTGTCATAAATCAATCCAATTTTAAGATGTATTCAAGTGAATTGCAGTCGAATCTTCGTGTACTGATTAGTGCTAATAAAACCGATGTCGCCCTCGAAGAACTTTCCAAAATATTGAGTGGAAACCCGGATTTAGGCGATCAAGTGATCTTGTTGCGCGGAAGATGGTCGGATGGTAAACGTCAGTTCAACATGGGTTTGATTGATTTTGAAGACTGGGGGCGCATTCAAAGCCGGGTGAATTATGCGCTGTTGGAATTGATTTCCTCGATCGGGCGAGATGAACATTTAAGCAAGACGGCAGAAACGGTAATCACGAACAAGGTGGTGGAGAGCCAGTTGAATTATGGAAATGAGCGTCAACCCTATGCTGCCAACCAGGAACCTGCATCAAAAGTCAAGCGCATTTTGTTTATTTCTGCGAATCCCAAAAGCCAGGCTGTATTGCGCTTTGGAAAGGAAATTCGGGAAATCAAGGAAGCCTTAGCCGATCAATTGCGGGAAAATACTTACGAATTTATAGATGAGCAAGCGGTTCAACCGGATGAAATATTGAAACTGTTGCGCCGTCATCAGCCGACGATTTTACATTTGTCTTTGCACAACGATAAAAAAGACGGATTGGTTTTTGAGGATGTAAATGGCAGCGAGTACCCCATCTCAACCGATATTTTTTCGAGTTTTATTGAATTAATTAATGCGAAAGAGTGTGTTATTGAGTGCGTGATTCTCAATTCTTGCAACTCCGTACAACACGCTTCTTCCGTTTCCCGATTTGTGCGTTGTGCCATTGGCATGAAAGATTTTATGCCCGATGATGCTTCGGTGGCTTATGCAAAGGGTTTTTACGAATATATTAATGCAGGAGAAGGCTTCGATGATGCACACAAGTCGGGCGTGATCCAATTGAAGATTTTAGCCCAGCGTTTGGATACCGGTTTGCCTACACCCTTGTCGGAAATTCCCGTGAAATTTTCAGTAAAAGACGACCCTACCCATGGCTGATAAAAAGCGTATTTTATTTTTGTGTTCGCTTCCAAAAGACGCCAATGTGCTGCGGTTTATTGATGAAATTGGAGAAATTGAAGATCGACTCTTAACCGGGCAAAACCGGAATGAGTTTGATTTTTTGCCCAAACTGGCAATCAAACCCGGTAATTTGCGGCAAGTAGTAACCGGCACGCCCGGTGCAACGCCTCCATTTATCATCCACTTTTCCATGCACGGTGATAAAAACAATGGCCTGGTATTTTCGGATACCAAAGGCGGAGAAGCCTTTCAATCGGCAGAATACTTTTTGCAATTATTTGATACAGTGGTGAACGGTTTTGATGTAAAAGTAGAAGGTTTAATCTTCAACGTTTGTCATTCCAAAGTATTCGCAGAAGATTTAAAACGTTTTGTGAGGTTTTGTGTAGGTGTCAACGATTTTATTCCCGACGATGCATCGATTGCTTTTTCGAAAGGATTTTACGGCTCCTTGTTCGATGGTTGGGATGAGAAAAAAGCGTTTGCCGCGGGGCAAGATGCCATTATGGAATGGAAAGCGGCAAACAATATAGAGGAAACCGATGGTGGAATGCCCTATGAAAAACGATTCCAATTATATAATTAACCACCCATTTTTCAACCTAACCTTATTTGCCTCATGTCCATTAAAGAAATGCTGGAAGCCCAGGGCTTTTTAAGCGTTGCGCTGCCCAATGCTGAAATCAGTCCACTTCAAATTTTGCAAAAAAGCGATCTTGGTCTTAAACGGCTCAATGACCGCATTAATTTTCTATTTGAAAGTTCTCAAGCCGCGCCACCACCTGTTAAAAAGGATATTCCCGTTGCCAGTATCAACGGAACCTTTACCCTGACCATGGATATTAATACCAGTTTGAGTTTTTTGGAGGCGCTTAAAAACTTGATTGGGATCAACCTGGCGCTCAAATTTGAGTATAAAAACGATGATCAGTTGGTGTTTGCCTTCGAATCGCCCACCATGGATGAGATTACCTCTTTTGGCGAACTGGATCGTTTTATGAACTCTTCGATTGTGGTGGATGGCAATTTTGGTGATTCCTTAAAATCGGACGACTTTTATGTGATCACGGCAACCTTAAAAAGCACCAAGTTTTCAGTGGGCATCGTGGATACCAGTGTTCACAACGGTAGTATTGATTTACCGAATATTAAGGGCTTACTCGAATCGGATCTTACCCTCGACCGCAATAGCAATGAAAAACGCGGTATCAATTATGAAGGGGCCGTTCCGTTGATTTTTGGAGTACAAGCTGCCCAGATTCTGTATGATAAGCCCGGTATCGCCGGTTTATTTGGCAAAAAAGGCACATTTAGGATTAAAGAAGTATCTGGATTGGTCGTTCGCTCCTCAGAGGCTATACCGATTGCCTTGTTGAAAACACCGGATCAAACACTACGGCTGGATTAAGGGCAAATTTTTATTTTAGCCCCGAGCACCTATGGTCAACGCAAAGTGGTTATGAAAATAGCTGGCTTCTAATCCATTGAAAATCAATTTTTTTATCCATCCATCCTTCAAATCCATTTAAATCTGGGTATATCTTTACCCCCATGTTTACCCGCCCGTCTATCCGCATTTATCTTTTAGGCGCCCGTTCCCTTGCGTGCGTGTTGTTCGTGTACATGCTCTTGCGTGCGAACCTGATCGGTTTTACCCACGACGAGAGCGCCTCTTTTCTGGGCTTGATTCATGTGCCGGTGTACGACTTGTTTTTCGATAAAAACAACTGGGGTACGGCCAATAACCACCTGCTCAACACCTTATGCATGCAGTTGGGCATGTATTTATTTGGTCCGCAGGAATGGGCCTTGCGTTGGGGCAGTTTGTTGGGCGGCATGTTGTTTTTGCGGTATGCGTGGCGCTGGTCGGCTTTATACCGTGCGCCCAATACGCCGGAGTTTTTAGCCGTGTTTGCGTTGCTGACGCTGCAACCCTTTTTGGTAGAGTTTTTTTCGTTGGCGCGGGGGTATGGATTGTGTATTGGACTGGAAATGGCGGCCCTTTTTTACTTTTTTCGTTGGATAAAAGATCAAGGCTCCTGGGATCTGTTGCGTGCTTCACTGGCATTAAGCATTGGCATTTTAGCTAATTTTACCTTATTGGATGTGTTGGCGGTGTGGTTGATTGCCGTGTTATGCGCCTATTATCTGACCAATGCTGCGGCGTTTTCGCTGTTGAAGGCCTTGCGCTTGTTGCTGATTCCTATGATACCGGTGGTGGGTACAGCAGCCCTTATTTTCCTGCCTATGCAATGGATTCGGGCAAATGGCGAATTTGAATGGGGCCCAGTTTCCTTTTGGGAAACCTGGCGCGTTTTGTTGGAACACTATTTTTTCAATCCTTTCCGACCAGCGATGATCGGCAAAGTACTGATTGCGGTGTTGGGTACGGTGGGTTTTTTGGCGATGATGCGCTTGATGATTAAATGGTTTCGTAATGCCGGGGTGCAACATTATGCTGCATTATTTTATGCGGTTGTACTTACGGTAGGGACGATGTTCGTCACCATTTTGCAACATATCTTATTGGGTGCCAATTACTTGATTGGTCGTACGGCCTTGTTGTTTTACCCGCTGCTGTTTGTCTTACTGGCGTTATTTCTGATGGAATGGTCAAAGAAAACAGGCAAAAAAACAGGGCTTTGGGCTTTTTCGATCTTTGCCTTGGTCAATTTTTGCGCCAGTGCCAACTTGTTTTTTAGTCGGGAATGGCGGTATGATGCCAATGTCAAAGCGGCTATAGAGGAGTTGGGACGCTTTGACACCCGGTACAAAAAAATAAATTACGGGGTAGGCTGGAAAAACGCCCCTGCTACCCAGTTTTATCAGCAGTTTTTTCAGCCAACACGGCAAGTGCAGTATTTTGAGCCTGTCTTATACGACCATGGTCACAATGACGTTCAATGGTTTATGGAGCATGATTTTGATTATATTTATGTTTTAAAAGAATTTGAAAGTCAAATTTCATCTAAATATTTTTTGATACATTCATATTCACAAGGCGGCTTATATCGGCGCAAGCCTTGATGCAGCGGCCGTAAAACGTCATAAAAAAATGGTAAACCTTTTTCGGGTGAAGGTGTTTGGAGGAAAAAAATTAACATGAATAATCATTTAGCACAACTTCAGGCAGCCATTGCGCCATATCGTTCCCAAATTGTATCCCACCCTGTTTACCAACAAATTGAAAATTTAGAAGATCTGCAAGTGTTTATGCAGCACCACGTTTTTGCGGTTTGGGATTTTATGTCCTTATTGAAATCGCTGCAACGTAATCTTACCTGTGTCGATTTGCCTTGGGTGCCTGTGGGTACTGCTTCTACCCGTTATTTGATCAATGAAATTGTAACGGGCGAAGAAAGTGATGTAGATCAGCATGGTAAACGCTTGAGCCACTTCGAGTTATACCTGGAATCGATGGAGCAGGCGGGTTGCGATACCAGTGTGATTCATCAGTTTATCAAGGCTATTCGAGCAGGTGTTTCCATCCCCGATGCTTTGACACAAGCGGCTGTACCTGAATCGGTTGCAGCATTTGTAAACAACACTTTTCAAACCATCCGCACGGGCAAAGCGCATGTACAGGCGGCCGTGTTCACTTTTGGGCGCGAGGATTTGATACCCGATATGTTTATCAGTTTTATCCAGGAACTGAAAAAACAATTTCCCGATAAAGTAGATATTTTCCAATATTATATAGAGCGGCACATTGAGGTGGATGGTGATCACCACGCGCATTTGGCGTATGCCATGACGGAAGAATTGTGCGGAGATGATGCGGCCAAATGGGAAGAAGCCACCCAATATGTGATTGGGGCGTTGCAGGCGCGGATTGGGTTGTGGGATGGCGTAGGGACAGGTCGCGTACGGACAGGTCGCGACCTGTCTGTACACCGGGCCGCGATCTATCCGTAAATTATACCGCGACCTGTCCCTACAGCGCCGGTAAAAAAAGAACATCCATCGTCAGTTGATTTTGTACGATCGATGCTGCATATTCATTTTGAGTCAGCCCAAAGGTCGTGATCATTGTCAGGAAGATGGATTTTTTGGTATGACTAATGCTTCGAAACAATTCCATTTTTTCCCGCAATGCCATGGAGTAGGACTTATCAATAATAAATACATCGTTGGAAAACTTGATCTCGCAAAGGTTAATCACATGGTCTCTACGATCGATTAGCAGATCAATTTGTGCTTTACGTCCCGAATCGTTCCCATGCCAAACGGATGAATTTGTCAGTACCCCTTGAATACCTAAGGCTTGTTTAATTTGATCTAGATGGCTAAGGCACACCATTTCGTAAGCATATCCACTCCAAGCCCTAATTTCTGGACTATCAATACGATTGATCCAGCTATTTTTATCCGATAAATTACTTTTTTTCATAAATCTCAAGTAAAATAAGGAGTAAAAGTCAGATAATTGATAGATTGTGCTTTTCTCCCGTTTCTCAAAGGATTGATATTTGCGGATAAAACCACTTTCTTCTAATTCTTTTAAGATTTTGGTACTGCTGCCACCAGTTGGTAATTTGGCCATATTAAGCAGTTCGGCCCGCTTCATTCCTTTCGATTTTTGGGCGAGGGTTTCAATAATCGCTACATGTTTTTCGGCCTTTTTAAACAGCGAAGTGTATAAATTGTCAAATTCATTGCGCAGGGCCCCAGTAGTCTTAAAGCACAAGTCATTGATGTTTTGGGTTGCGCTTTTGTTGGATTCTACACGATCAAGGTAAAAAGGAATGCCACCCAAAGCCATATACAATTGGATGAGTTGGTATCGATCAAAAACGGCAGATTTTTGCTTAAAAAATATTTCGCATTCCCCTAAGGTAAATGGTTCCAATTTGATTTGGTGTGTTACCCGGTTGTGCAAGCCGCCTCGATTATTGATTAAATTATGGGTGATCCAGTAGGCGGCAGAGCCGCAGACAATTAGTATTACGTCCTTTCGCGCACTAGCCCAACTGTTCCAGAAATGCTCTAAGGCCGATATAAAGCCCGATTGAGGTGCATCTAGCCAAGGTAACTCATCTAGAAAGATAATTTTTTTTCCACAGTTAAGCGCTTCTAGCCCATCAATTAGCAACTGAAAAGCGTCGAACCATGTTTTTGCAGTGACTTTGCCCTCCATGTTAGGAAATTGTCGGAAGTAGGCAGCGTTAAAATTAGCCAATTGTTGTATTCTGTCCACATTGGCAATACCAGTCAACTGAAAATTTAACTTATTTTCAAAAACCGTTCGAATCAAATATGTTTTACCCACCCGCCTACGACCATAGACTGCAACAAAGGCCGAAGCTTCATTGGTTTCGATTCTATTTAATAAGGCTATTTCAACGCTTCTTCCAACCATTAAGAGTCAATTTTTAAAACATTTTGGCGCTAAGTTATAAAAAAACATACTTAGCGCCAAAATGTTTTAATTCTTTTGGCGCTATCCCTATTTTTTAAGCACTTAGCGCCAATTTGTTTCCTGTCCCTACATTTGGAATCATTTTTGTTCCTTTGTCCGATCCTTTCATCCAAACCCATCCATCCCAATGCAATACCAGGTAGCCACCGCCGACGACTACATCAATGCCTTGCCGGAAGACCGCAAAGCGCCCATGCAGGCCTTGCGCAACGTAATTTTGGAAAATTTGCCCCCCGGATTTGCTGAAACGGTTAGTTACGGCATGATTGGTTATGTCGTGCCACACAGCCTGTATCCAAATGGCTACCACTGCGATCCAAAACAAGCCCTGCCGTTTGTCAACATTGCTTCCCAAAAAAACTTTATTGCGGTGTACCACATGGGTATTTACGCTGATCCGTCCTTGCTCAATTGGTTTGTAGCAGAATATCCCAAATACGTAAAGACTAAGCTGGATATGGGGAAAAGTTGCATCCGTTTTAAAAAGCCGGAGTTGATCCCATTCGAATTGATTGGTAATTTAATGTCCAAAATGACCGTGGAAGATTGGGTGGGGTGTTATGAATCGATTTTGGAATCGCGGTGACGTAGGGACAGGTCGCGTACGGACAGGTCGCGACCTGTCCGTACAATTGCCGGGAAAATAAATAAATCCCCAATCTTTATTTGTTTTTTAAAACCGTAAAACGTTCCTTAGCGCAATCATTTCACGAAATTGCGTTATGTCCGATTTTCAAATAAAAACGACCCCCACCGTATATGATGTCATCATCGTTGGCTCTGGTGCCGGCGGGGGCATGGCTGCATACGAACTTACCAAAGCAGGCGCTAAAGTATGTTTGCTCGAGGCGGGCCAACATTTTGATCCAGCCGATCCCAAATACATTACCCAAATGAAGTGGCCGTATCAGTCGCCGCGCAGGGGGGCAAGCACGCGCTACCGGCCTTTTGGCGATTTCGACGCGGCATACGGCGGCTGGGACATCGAGGGCGAGCCTTATACCACCAAAGACGATACAAAATTCCGGTGGTTTCGCTCGCGCATGCTGGGCGGGCGTACCAATCACTGGGGGCGTATCAGCTTGCGTTTTGGTCCGCAGGATTTCAAACGCAAAAGTATTGATGGACTGGGGGAGGACTGGCCGATTTCCTACCAGGATGTGGCACCGTTTTATGACGAAGTAGATCGACTGATTGGGGTGTTTGGCACCAATGAAAACCTGCCGAATGACCCGGATTCGATCTTTTTACCGCCTCCGAAGCCGCGTTTGCATGAAATGATGCTCCAAAAAAACAATAAAAAATTAGGCATCACCACCATTCCTTCGCGCCTCAGCATCCTCACCAAAGCCATCAACAACGACCGGGGTGCATGTTTTTATTGCAGTCAATGCAACCGTGCATGTATCGCGTATGCCGATTTTTCGTCGTCGTCGTGCTTGTGCAAACCCGCGATGAAAACCAACAATGTGGATGTGGTGTATTTCGCCATGGCCCGCGAAGTACTGACGGATGCCAAAACGGGCCTCGCGACCGGCATTTCGTACGTGGATACCCTCACGATGGAAGAAAAAACGGTAAAGGGCAAAATCGTGGTGTTGGCTGCTTCGGCATGCGAATCGGCGCGTTTGCTGCTCAATTCCAAATCGGCGCGTTTTCCGGAAGGATTGGCCAATTCGTCGGGCGTGGTGGGTAAATATTTGCATGATTCGACCGGCGCATCGCGGGGCGGCATTGTCCCGATGTTGTTTGACCGGAAGCGCTACAACGAAGACGGCACCGGTGGTTTACACGTGTATTCGCCTTGGTGGCTCGACAATAAAAAACTCGATTTTCCGCGTGGGTATCATATCGAATATTGGGGCGGGATGGATATGCCTGCTTATGGTTTTGGCTGGGGCATTGAAGAAGAAAATGGCTTGTTTCCGGGCCGCGATGGCCAACCGAAAGAAGCGGGCGGTTACGGCGCGGGTTTGAAAGACGATTACCGCCGTTTTTATGGGGCCTATATTGGCATGGCCGGTAGGGGAGAAGCAGTCGCCCGAGAAGACAATTATTGCGAAATTGATCCGGAAAAAGTAGATAAATTTGGCATTCCAGTGTTGCGTTTCCATTACAAATGGTCGGATTACGAGCGTTTGCAGGCAAAACACATGCACGATACGTTCGAGCAAATCATGCACGAAATGGGTGCAGTGCCTTTGGGTAAAAAGCCCACCGCAGAGCAGGATTATGGGTTAAATCTACCAGGGGAAATTATCCACGAGGTAGGTACCATTCGGATGGGCGACGATCCCAAACGTTCGGCGCTCAACAAGTGGCAGCAGGCGCACGACGTGAAAAACCTGTTTGTGGTAGATGCAGCGCCTTTTGTTTCGCAGGGCGATAAAAACTGCACCTGGACCATTCTCGCCTTGTCGATGCGCGCTTCCCGCCATATTGTGGAAGAACGCAAAGCCGGTAAACTTTAATTCAACGATTCAAAATTATACCGCGATGAAACGTCGTAACTTATTGAAAGGCATCGGATTAGGCTCCTTGAGCCTGGTGGGTTTAAATGTGCCTGCAAAGGCTGCCGAACTGCTCTATCCGGCACCTACGCCCACCCCGGAAGTGGAGAAAAAAGACCCGGTGTTTGAGCAATTTGGCCGCACGGAGTATGAAAAAGTGCGCGATGCCAAAATCTTTGCCGAACAGTTTTTTACCAAACATGAAATGCAAACCATAACCGTCTTGGTGGACATTATTATCCCGAAAGACACGCATTCGGGCAGTGCTTCGGAGGCTGGTGTACCTGCATTTATTGAATTTATGGCAAAAGACCGTCCGGAAGAGTTCCAAACCCCTTTGCGCGGCGGACTGAGTTGGTTAGATAACCAAGCTAAGCGCCGTTTCGAAAAGACATTTATTGAAATCAGCGATGCGCAGCGCATTGAAATTGTGGAAGATATCGCCTATCCGAATCGGAAAAAGCCAGGCATGAGCCAGGGTGTTGTATTTTTCAACCTGATGCGCAATTTGACGGCTTCCGGTTTTTGGACGAGTAAAATAGGCATCCAGGATCTTGGTTATCAAGGCAATGTACCGAACCAATGGGACGGTCCGCCAGAGGATGTGTTGAAGCAGTATGGTTTGGGGTAGTTTTGGGTGATTCAAGGTAAATTTCATATATTTGCCTGCCTTGGAGCGCTTTTTTTATAAATGATTGATTAGTATGCGAATTCATAATATTGCAATTACCAATTTTAGAAATATTGAAGGTGAACGTACCTTTCATTTAAATGAAGGGTTTACGGTTATAATTGGTATAAATGGAAAAGGGAAATCAACCATTTTGCATGCAATAAGGATTGCTGCGGGGGCTTATTTATTGGGAATCCCGGAGGCTGTAAAACGACATATTCAGGAAGGGGAAATTAGGCGTAAGCATTTTGGAAGCCATGATGCTCCCCAAACTCCAACTATTGTAAGGGCACAGGGGAGTATTGATGAAAAAGACCTTATTCAGTCTTGGCAACGCAAAATTCCAGAAGGCAAAACAAAAACCACCACCAATACGGAAGATGTAGGTGAAATAAGAGCAATCGCTAAATATAAGTATGACTTAATCACGAAAGAAGGTGCTTCAAATATTGATAATCCGGTGATTGCTTATTTTGGTACAGGCCGCTTATATGGGAATACCAGGAATACGTTAGGGCCATTCTTGGGGCGACAAATTTTTAAATACGGGTATTATAACTGGGCTGAAATGCAGTATGGAACATATCAATATCCATACTGGCTCAATAGCCATCGGTTCTTGGTAGCCGATAAAAAGGATATTCCTGAAACCTACACAGCATTTCTACATGCAATTCGTACAGCGAATCCTTATATCACAGCGTTGGATTTTGATGGAAAGGAGTTGCGTTTGAAGGTTAAAATGGCTGACTATGAATTAGAAAGTCAGTTTCTACCGCTCAGTTTACATAGTGATGGAATCATTGCACATACGGCGATGGTAGCAGAACTTGCATTTAGGTGTATTATGCTAAATGCGCATTATAAAATTGATGCAATCAAACAAAGTAGAGGTATTGTAATGATTGATGAACTTGATTTGCATTTACATCCAAATTGGCAACGCCATGTAGTGAACGATTTGAAAGCCGCTTTCCCAAATATTCAATTTGTCGCAACAACGCATTCGCCTTTTATCGTTCAATCTTTAGGGAATGACGAATTGATTAATCTTGATTTAGACACAGAGGTTTCACCAAAGGATTTAAGTTTAGAAGTTGTTGCTGAAGAAATTATGAATGTGAAAAGTCCATTTAGTGTTTCAAATCACGCTGTTGAAGAAATGAGTCTGGGGTATTTTCAATTATTACAAGAGGCTGAAAACAGTCCACAAAAAGAGTCTTACAAGACCAAATTGGAGACAATAGAAAATGCAATAGACGATGCCGGTTTGAGGGCGTTTTTAAAATCAAGTAGGATTGCTAAGAATATTATATAATGAGACCTGTAATAAACGCCCCCATTCCATCTGTAAATGGGATACCAAAGGTTTATAGAACTTATCAGGAATGGCGTATTGATTTAGTAAATGCATATGGTCAACACTGCATTTATTGCAATGACCGATTACCCGGTTTATTACAGGTAGAACATTTATCTCCGCAGTCTTTGGGTACGCAACATGCTTTAGATTGGAATAACTTGTACCTGGCATGTGGGCCTTGCAACCTTGCTAAGTCGGATAAAGTTATCAATCATGTTACACATTATCTTCCTAATTATAACAATACGCATTTTGTTTTTATTTATGTATTGAGGCCACATGCTACCTTAAAAGGGAAATTTGCCTGTGTGCCAATTCCTAATCCTGCATTGGAGCCTGCTCAATTTGTTAAAACTGAAAATTTAATATCTGATTTGGAACTTAATCGGGTGGAGCAAAATCCGTCAAAAGAAAGGAAAATGACGGATGTACGCTGGCAAAATCGTTTTGATGTATATGAGCTGGCTAACACCCAAAGACGTTTGTGGGATTCCTTAAAATCTACCGAACAAAAGGCTGCGTATTTGGAGTGTGTGCAGCCCATGGTCTTAAAATCTGGTTTTTTTTCATTGTGGCTCCTTGCATTTCAGGGCATACCTGAAGTGCTGGAGGTTATTATTCATGCATTTCCGTCCACTGCGGTAACTTGTTTTGACAAAAATGATGGTTTTAAACCAATACCGCGAAATCCGCATAACCCAACAGATCCAATTTAAAATGTTTGTTGAGCAACCTATTTTAATTCATTTTCAATCAAACGGTATCATGCGCCAGCGTTTCTTGCTTTTATGTATTTTACTTTTCCCTTGTTTTAACCCCCTCTTCGCCCAAAAAACCTTCCCAGATCAATGCCTAGGCCAATGGAAAGGCATGATGTATATTTATAGTCGCAGCAAACTGGTCGATAGTGTTTTGGTGCGTTTTACCGCAGCGCCTACCGACAAACCGGATGCCTGGACCTGGAAAACAGAGTATATTTCTGAAAAACTGCCCATGGTAAAAGATTACGTGCTTCGGGTAAAGGACGCTGCTAAGGGACGTTATGTAACCGACGAGGGCGATGGCATAGAACTCGCTGAGTATGTTTTTGGCAATAAAATGTATTCCGTTTTCGAAACCGGCGGCATTTTGCTTACTTCATCCTACGAATTGCGCGGTTCGGAACTCATTTTTGAGGTGACTTCTGGCGAAAAATTGGAAGCAACCAATGAAGAAGTGACAAATTATTCCACCAATAACTTGCAAAGGGTCGTGTTGCGGCGCGAAAAATAGCCACCGGCCGTACCTTGCCAAATTGCCCAAGCCGTATTATCTTTGCTGATATACCAAGCGGCACGATGAACCAGATACGTTTAATAGTTTTTTTTCTGCTGAGCGCTGCTTTGGCCAGTGATGCGCAAACCTACCAGCGTTTTATTACGGGCGATTCGACGGATGTGACGACTGCAACAGCGGGTGGCATCGTGTTGATGGGCGGCGCGACCGAAAATGATGCTGCCATGCGCTGGTTTTTACAACAAACGGGCGGCGGCGATATCGTCGTGTTGCGCGCCAGCGGCGGGGAGGGCTACAACAATTACCTGTTTTCGGAACTGGGCGTTTTTGTCAATTCGGTCGAAACCATCCTGACAACTTCCCGCAATGCAGCAGACGAGGCTTATGTTGCCCAACAAATTCGCAACGCAGAAGGCCTGTGGATTGCAGGCGGCGACCAAAGTAATTACCTCCATTTTTGGAAGGACGGTCCGGTCGAAGCAGCCATCCAATATTTAATTTCAGAAAAAAAGGCACCCATTGGGGGGACCAGTGCGGGCATGGCCATCCAGGGACAAGCCTATTTTGCGGCCTACCACAAAACCATTTTGTCGGCCGCCGCTTTGGCCAATCCGTATGATAAAAATGCGACGATTGGCTACAACGATTTTTTACAACATGCTGATTTAAAATCAGTTATTACCGATACCCACTACGATCACCCCGATCGGAAAGGTCGGCATGTTGCCTTTATGGCGCGTTTGATGCGGGATTTCAAAATCGTCCCGAAAGGTATCGCCTGCGAAGAATATACAGCGGTTTGTATTGATACCGCGGGCTGGGCGCGGGTATTTGGCAATTATCCCGAAAAACAGGATTTTGCCTATTTTATTCAGGTAAATGATGAAATTGCGGACAACCAACCCCAGCGCTGTGTCTCTAAAAAGCCATTGGAATGGTCGCAAAATCACGCGGCCTTGAAGGTATGGAAAGCGCCTGCCACGCCCGATGGATCCACGCGGTTTTTTCTCCGCGATTGGAAAACAACCCAAGGAATTGCCGGTTTTTGGGAAAACTGGTGGGTAGAAAAAGGCATGTTGCACCAAGCGCCGGGCACTGCAATTGAACAAAAACTGAGCAAAAAACCGTGAAAAAATCAACAAGTAGACCAAAAAGTAACGGTTTGATCGCACCCGGTGTGCGCAAACCCAAAGCAAAACCGGCTGTGAGTGAAAGCACCGGGCCGGTTATACAACAGCGCATTTTATGTAAAAAATTATCCCGCTGGATCTTTACCGATTTTGAGCAGGCCAAACTTGCGCTGGATCAGTTGGAGAAGACCATAACGACCAAAACCCCGCATGATGTACAACTCAGTTACCAACGCAGTGCCTCCTTTTTAGAAAACCAATGGCATCGGCTGGAGTCGGCGCTCTCGCATACGCGCCGGGCCATCAGCATCAGTGAATCGGTATCGGACACGGCTGCTTTGATCGAATTATGGTCGGATTTGGCCGCCATTCAACTTAATAGCCGGGATTGGGCAGCCTCGCAGGAGAGTTTGGATCGTGCCCGACATTATGTAGATGAACAAACCTTGCCGTCATTACGCGCACACATCGCCTGCCGCGAGGGCTTTATGCACCTGCACACGGGCAATCAGCGCCAGGCCTTGGTTTGCCTCATGGAAGCCGAGCGCAATTTGTTTCCGATGTTGGATGAAAGTTCGGGGTTAAAGGATTTTTACCTGTTGACCCTGGTTTTGAGCGGATTAGGGGATTTATATGAGCGGTTGGATGAAAAGGAAAAAAGTTTGGATGCCTATCGTCGGGTTTTACCTATTGTTGAAGAACACGGTTTGCGGCCCCGTTTAGCCTGGCATTATTTGAATGCGGGGCGTTCGGCGCTGGCTGGAGAAGATGCAGATCAGGCCGGATTTTGGTTTGAAAAAGTGCTGGAATACGCTGGAGAGGGCGATGCGGAGGCCAAAACCCATGCTTTAGGCAATTTGGGCATCCTGGCTTTGATGGAAAACAATGCGCAAAAAGCTTCTACGATGTTCGACCAGGCGGCGGCACAATACGAACCACCCGCTAAACAATCGGATTTTACCAATTTATCAAAAATAGAAATCTGGCGTTCAGGTATTTTTCGGCAATCGGGCGAACTGGCAGAAGCGGAGCAGCACCTGTTGGAAGCCTGGAAAATAGGGCAGGAGGGCCAGGATAAATACCATTTGGCGCAAGTTGCCCAACAAATTGCCGCCTTAAATGCAGGACGATCGGCTTTTCAGGCAGCGTACGAATGGCAACAACGTGCAACCCAACTCAACCATGAATATTTTGACGCCTTGCGCGATTACGAGCGCCGTGAATTAGAAGCGCGTTACCAGTTGGAGCGGAGCCGCCAGGATGCGCAAATGGCGCGTTTGCGGGTAGCGGGCTTGCAATTGCGGGCGTTGCGGGCACAAATGAATCCGCATTTTATGTTCAATGCACTCAATGCGATTCAGGGATTGATTACCTCCAACCGCAACAGTGACGCAGAGTCGTATTTGGCCAAATTTGCAAAAATGATGCGGCACACGCTCGATTATTCCGATTTGGAGGTCGTGACCCTGGAGCAGGAAATCGAGTTTTTAGAGCGGTATTTGGATATTAACCGGAAGTTGCGCTTTCGGGATCGATTGAATTTTCAAATCATCCCACCAGAAGGGGTTGATTTGGATGATTTGCATGTGCCGACCATGATTTTACAGCCATTTGTGGAAAATGCGATCGAGCACGGGTTGCGGCCGCGGCAGGAGGGCAATTTGCAGATCAGTTTTACGCTGGGAAAGGATGAAAACACCTTGCTTTGTACCATTACAGATGATGGGGTGGGGTACAATAAGGGACGTGAAAAGCAATCGGGGCAGCATGTTTTTCAGAAACACCGTTCGCGCGGGATGGAAATCACCCGGGAGCGCCTGAGTTTGATCCATCAAATGCAAAAAACAGGCGCCACACAATTCATTGCAATCATTGACCTTGGGGTGGAGAGCAATGGGGCCCAATCGGGTACCCGGGTGGAGGTGCTTTTGCCGGTTACCGACCCTGTTTGACCCAAACTTAACAATTACTTTATATTGAGGTGCATTCACCTTAGGCACACAATGTAATTTTGCCCGATTTTTAAACACTTTCAAATCCGAAAACGAATGGTATTAGCCTTTATTAGCGATTTACCCGCTTACGCATCAGTTTTACTGATCATTTGCCTTATTGCAGTGTGTTTATTTGAGGCAATTAACGGGTTCCATGATACGGCTAATGCCGTTGCCACCGTAATTTATACCAAAACCCTCACGCCCAATGTTGCGGTTGTATGGTCGGGTATTATGAATTTTCTCGGGGTGTTTTTTGGGGGTATGGTAATGGCCTCCATTTTGTCCGTTTTCGGCGGCAGCGGTGGAGATGGCGGTATTGCGGTGGCCATGGGCATTGTAAAATTGATGCCTTTGAATGAAATGATGGCCAGTGAAATGAATGCAACCATTGCCTTGGTTTTGGCCGTTTTATTGTCTGCAATCATTTGGAACCTGGGTACTTGGTACTACGGGATTCCTTGTTCGAGTTCGCATACGCTGATTGGTGCCTTATTGGGCGCAGGTTTTGCCTTTTCTACCATTTATAAAGGTGCGAATGTCAACTGGAGCAAAGCGGGTGAAATTGGTTCATCCTTGTTGATTTCGCCACTTTTTGGCTTTAGTTTGGCCATTTTGTTGATGTTTTTGTTGCGTTCTTTTGTAAAAAACAAAGCCATTTTTAAAGAGCCTGACACGAAAAAGCCACCTCCGTTCTGGATTCGGTTGGTATTGATCCTTACTTGTACCTTGGTAAGTTTCTTCCACGGTTCCAATGACGGTCAGAAAGGCGTTGGTTTGTTGCTGGTGGTGATGATGGCCTTTATGCCCCTTCAATTTGCGTTCAATCCTTCTTTGGATCAACAAGCTTTGAAATCATACGCCCTGAAAATGGAGGCGCAACTTACCAGCGCTGCCAATGCTGCTGGTCCGGATGGGCATGCGGATGTATTGAACGGGTTTGCGGGTCAGGCAGGACGGGTGGCTACCCAATTAGATACCCTTGATCGCAACAACAAAACGGAGATTTTGGCGGTGCGTAAAAGCGTGCAAGAACTGAACAAAGGTTTGAAAGGCGCCATGGAAGGGAACCTGATTCAGGATAAAGAAACCCGCAAAGTCGTAAAAGCAGAAATCAAAAAACTGAGCGAATCGTATGAATTTGCCCCAATTTGGCTCATTGTATTGATTTCCATTTGTTTAGGTGTTGGTACCATGATTGGCTGGAAACGTATTGTGGTAACGATTGGTGAAAAAATCGGTAAGAGTCACCTCACGTACGCGCAAGGCGCGAGCGCGGAGTTGTGTGCAGCGGCTACCATTGGTGTGAGCACGGGTTTAGGTTTGCCAGTTAGTACCACCCACGTATTGTCGTCGGGTATTGCGGGTACGATGGTGGCACAAGGCGGGGTACAAAACCTGCAACGCAAAACCATTATGAACATCGCCTTGGCCTGGTTGCTTACCTTGCCGGTGTCTTTCATGTTGGCGGGTGGCTTGTTTTTCATCCTGCGCGCAATTCTTTAGTCCATAATAATTGTCGCTTAATATGCGCATGTCGAAATACCTGGTAAAACAGGGTTTCGGCATGCGCATTTTTTATTAAATTTGCATGGAGTAAAATCAGCATTTTTGCCGGATTTTTCCAACCTAATTGCCATCCAACCATCATTCAAGCCAGCTGTTATGTTAAAAATTTCCACTTTCCTCGCTTTCTTTTGCTTTTTGACCTTAAGCACGCAAGCACAAATGAGCGTCACCGATGCGACCACTGCACCGTATAATAATTTGCAAAATCTAATAAAAAACAATCTTACCGGCGATGGGATTGAACTGCTGGAGGTTACGTATTTGGGCGAATCGAGTGCAACTGGTTTTTTTACAGAAGGCGATAGTGCGATTGGATTGACACGCGGTTTGATTTTAACGACCGGACGCGCCGCTTCCAATGGGACTACTTTTGGGGCCAACGGCTTGGGTAAAAATTTTGCTACCTACCAAAACGGTGGTACCAGTTCTACAAGCGTGTTGTCGCAAATTGCTTCTGGGCCAATTTATGATCAAACCATTTTTAAAATTCGCTTCAAACCGCTGAGTGATTCGATTCGCTTTCGCTATGTTTTTGCTTCGGAAGAATACCCGGAGTATGCCTGTTCTCAATTCAACGACGTGTTTGGATTTTTTCTTTCCGGCCCAAATCCCAACGGAGCAGTATATGCGGATTTTAATATTGCCTTGATTCCGGGAACCTATTTGCCCGTCGCAATCAACAACCTGCATCCTGCCAATCTTGTGAATGGAGGATGTCCGGCGTTCAATGAACAATATTACCACGATAACGACCAGCAGGCGCGCCAACCGGTGTACGACGGCTTTACCGATATATTTGTGGCTGAAGCGGCGGTAACGCCCTGTGCGGAATACGAAATGTACATCGCAATCGGTGATGTGAGCGACGGTATTTATGATTCAGGTGTGTTTTTAGAAGCCAACAGCTTTTTCAGTCGGCCATTGCTCACCAATGGTTTTGAATCGGGCTTGAACATCATTCCGGAATCAGCGACGGCGAAAGCGACCACCATCCAACTAAATCAGTTGCCCGCTGCGTTGCTGCCCGTTGAAATTATCTTAGGGGGGACCGCCACCAACGGCGTTGATTATACCGCCGATGTGCCGCTTGGACTTATTTATAACCCGGATACCACCCTTACCCTAAGTTTTCAACCCATTCCAGATTCACTTACGGAAGGTTTAGAAACCATCGAAGTGACTTTAAAAGGTCAATTATGCTTCGAAAAGACCTTCACTTTGTACCTCGCTGATCCGGATAGCCTGAGCAATGATTCTTTGATTGTGGTGCATCCCGAATCTTTAGGTGATTCAGTGCTTTTGCTGGCTGCGCCGACCTATTTATCGGGCCAAACCTGGACGTTTGCCAACAACGAGGCAAAAGCCATTGCGCCTGCATTTACCCAGGTCACTTCTGACATCACCATCAGCGGTATTCCAATCGACCTGATTTCGGATAAAAATGTGGTGGAATCGGTGTTGATTAATATAGAACACGGTTGGGTGGATGACCTGGATATTTACTTGTTGGCACCTGGCGGGAAATTCATGGAGTTGAGCACCGATAATGGTTCCAATGGGGACAATTACACCAATACCTGCTTTAAACCAACGGCTACAGCATCCATTACAGGTGGTCAGGTATTTGCGCCAGCCAGTGCCGCACCGTTTACTGGTGCATTTCAGCCAGAGGGCTTGTGGTCTGATTTGAAAGGCGCGCCCGTAAATGGCACCTGGAAACTTTCTATGATGGATGATAAAGAATCGCAGCAAGGCACCTTGCTCAACTGGTCAATCAGCATCAAAGGTGCCTTGTTGGGCAATTATACCTATTTGTGGAGCACGGGCGATACTACGCCTTATCTCAAAGTGGTCCTACCAGGTATTTATACCGTGAAGATTGAAAACCAGGTATCGGTCTTAGAAAAGACTTTTTTAGTGCTACCTCCGGCGGTTTATAGTCAAGTGCCCTTGTACGCTTGTCCTGGAAATTCAGTGACGTATCAAGGCGTAACTTTCAATGCCAGCCATCCGGCCGATACGTTTACCTACCAGTTGCCAAACGGGGCAGATTCGACGGTTTTTGTGCAGTTTCAGGAATATCCCAACACGCAGGATACCTTGGTGGTGATTTTGCAATCGGGTGAAACTTTTACGTTCAATGGCATGGAATTGGATTCGGCGGGCGATTACACCTTTGTTTTGACCAATCAATTTGGTTGTGACAGCACGATTGTGGTCGATGTGAATATCCTGCTGGGGACCAATAATTTGAAAGATGCCGCCGAGCTGCGTATTGTGCCCCAGCCTTTGAAGGATCAGGCGCAGGTATTGCTCAACCCGGAATGGTCCTTTAATACCTTGTTTATTTATGCCAGTACAGGGCAGTTGGTACATCAACAAAACGTAACACAGGGCGCATCCGCCATTACAATCGACCTTACACGCCAACCCAAAGGGGTTTATACCTTGGTGTTGGATGGGCCTTTGGGGCGGGCGGCGACGAGCTTTATTAAGCAATAAAAAAACGCTGTGGAACTCCGTTCCTCTGTGCCACCTTTTTAAAAGGGTTCCACAGAGGAGCTTGGAGGAACAGAGTTACACGGAGAAAAAAGGCGGCACCCTCTTAACTCCGTGGAACTCCATACCTCCAAGCTCCTCCGTGGAACCCCTTTTCTCCATACCTCCAAGCTTCTCCGTGTAACCCCTTTTCTAGGTGGCCCCCCTTTTCTCCGCACCCCCAAGCGCGTAGAACTTTTTTAAAAATGCAGTTTTGTCAGGTTTAGGTGAAATTACCACCTTCACATTTGCAGCACTTCCCATAGATTTGTAGTACTTAATTTATCCCTCCGTTTACTGACACACAGAATTCATAAATGCTTGATTCATAACTTAATAAATAAATTTCATGAAACAGATTTTACTTTTTGGGCTTTTGTTTTTTTCAATTCATTCGGTAAGCGGCCAAACCATCTGGTATGTGCGTCCCACTTCAGTAGGGTTACAAAATGGAACTTCTTGGGCTAATGCATTTCCCGATATTCAGCCTGCACTTCAGGTTGCGAAATCGGGGGATCAAATTTGGGTGGCACAAAACTTCTACAAACCTGCTCAAAATGCAGATCGATCTGCCTTTTGGGATTTTCCGTCCGGCGTTCGGATGTATGGTGGTTTTTTAGGAAACGAAACCCAGTTTTCCAGTCGAAACCCCAATTTACGCGTCACCGTTTTAAGCGGTGATATTGGAATTGCAAAAAACCATTCCGATAATTCCTATAATCTGATCCGAATGGTAAATCCTGGGGATTCAACCATCGTGGATGGATTCAAGTTTCAATATGCCAATGCAAACCAGGAAGGTGGCTTGCCTGGTGAAATGGGTACCAGTGGAGCCGCCATTTTCATCGATGCGCGCAACGGCATGGCAAAACCGATCATTGAAAACTGTGTATTTACCAACAACAGCGCTTCCAATTTGGGTGGGGGAATCATGATTCAGGCCGACAGTGAAAGTGTCGTTGCTCCCCGAATGAATAATTGTAGCTTTTTCTACAATCAAGCCTATCAAGGCGGGGCTATTTACCGCATGGGTGGCGCAAACTTGTCCAATCCTATTGATTTTTTCAAATGTGGCTTTCTCCAAAATCGTTCACAGGCCGAAGGTTCGGCCATCTTTTACAAAGAATTTGACAATCAAAGCGATACGCTCGATTTAGTTAAATGCAGTTTTACACAGAATATTTCAGACGGTGCGTCGAATAAACCCATGGGTGCCTTTTACACAAGTGGCAGAAAATCAGGGACTTATCTTCAATTTAAACAAACAAGTTTTAGTACCAACCTTGCTAGAAAAGGAAGCGATTTTGTTTTTGATTCTGATAAAAATCCATTGGCACGCTTGAGTTTCGACGAAGGTGTATTCTACAATTCCTCTACCTCCAGCGGTTCTAATGCCTTGGGCAACGGGATATATGTGCATGCCGCCCATTTGCCGGGCAATGCAAAACCCAAATTAATCTTGAAACAATTAAATATAAATTACGATTCTATTAATGTGATTTATTATGATTGTCCGGATTTGCTGAATGTACAATTTGAAAATACCAAAATTACAGGATATCGTTTTCAATATCCTGCCATTCAATTGCCCGGCATCGATTCTTTGGTATTTATAAAAAACAAATTTACTGGAAATTTGGGCACCATAAACTGGCCGGTGCGTACCTATGCAATTTTTACCCATAACTTACTTTATGGCAGCGGTTTGGGGATACAACTTAGCGAAACTGCTCCGCCAGCCTTGGTTGCCAACAATGTTTTTGACGGAATAAATGCATTTTCCGCTTTTCGGCTCCAAGGAAAATTTAATCTTTTGAACAATTTATTCATCAACAATTCCTTTTCCCTGAGTGGAGACGCGGTCCCCGCTTTAAACAAAGCAACTGCGATCAACAATGTTTTTGTCAACAACCGCAATCAAATCCAAACCAGTTCGGCAAAAGCGTATCAGTTTTTGCCTTTTGAGCCGGATTCTGTTGCGTTTTCTTTCAATGTTTTTGATTTCCTTTCCTGCGATTCCCTGGGCGGAAAAGGGTTTTGCGGCGATGGAAACTTTTTTGTTTCCGAATACAATTTGGAAGATACTGCAGCACAACTATACAGGCCTTTGCCCTGTAATCCGGGGATACAGGCTGGCAGGAATGAAACAGTTTTAAATGCCGGGCTTGAAACCGATTATCTGGGGAAAGCCCGAATTCAGGATGGAGTGGTAGAAATTGGGCCCTATGAGTTATTGCCAATTTCGGAAGAAGCGCCGCCAAGTATAGTTCATTATTGCGATTCGGCCTTGTTGGGTTCCATTTTTTTCAACCTTTCAAATACTTGTGGACCATATAGTTATACCTGGGAAAAATCGGGTGTCAATGGTATGGGCAACACCCAGTTGTATCCTGGTAGCTATCGTTTTACAATTACGGATTCGTATGGCAGGTCCATAAGTATTGAAAATTATATATATGACCTTAATCCCTATCCAGACGAAAATGTTATACCGGCTAGTTGCCCAACGTGTTTAGATGGGGAAATTTATTTAAATTATTTCCAGGGTTTTGGTATATCCGAGATACTCTGGAACAATGGAGCAACTACGTCCTACGTGTCGGGGCTTGCTCCAGGACAATACACTGTTACGATTACTTCCGACGGATTTTGTAGCGCAACCGCAAGTATTACCGTGCCATTTGTACTTTCTGATCAGGACCTAAACGCAACAAATGTACGAATTGATATTTTCCCCAATCCAGTTACAGACGCACTTATGGTACGTATGCCGATTGAGGTAAATGCCTGTAAAATGTCGTTTTATGATGTTTTGGGCAGGTATGTTTGCTCAAAAAATTTGGCATCTGGTAGTAATAATATTGAAATATCGGATTTAGCAGCAGGGTTGTACACTTTCCGGATTTGGGAGGGAGGCAATCTTTTGCGATCCGGGAAAGTGGTGAAAAGGTAGTTGCTTGGCGGGAAATTTTTAAAAAAAAAGGGGGGGGCACGCAGAAGTTTGGAGGTATGGAGTTACCCGGAGTTAAGAGGGGACCGCCTTTTTTTCTCCGCGTAACTCCATACCTCCAAGATTCTCCGTGGAACCCCTTCCCCTCCTCCCCCTCCCCTAGACTTTTGCCTAATTTAGGCATTTCATATGTTTTTGTTTAGCATTTAGATACATTAAGCGCAACCATCTTACACAAAACCTGTTAAGTAAAACTATTAATCAACTATTCTAACCAGTTAACTTTAAATCATGAAACAACTCTCCTTCCTATTGCTTGCGCTTTTGTGCTCGGCAATAACGGCGTTTTCACAAACCGCCAAGGTCCAGATTATTCATAATTCGCCGGAACCTACGGTGGATGTGTATGTAAATGGCACCCTGGCGATCAATGATTTCACCTTCCGTTCGGCTACGCCATTTTTGGATTTGCCGTCGGACATTCAACTTTCTATTGCGGTTGCACCGGGTACCAGTGCTTCTGTAGCAGAAGCGATTGCGACTTTTGATGTAACTTTTGAGTCGGGTAAAACCTATGTAGTCGCTGCTGCGGGCATTGTAGGCAACGCCACAACGCCGTTCACCTTGCAAGTAAATGATGCAGGAAAAACGGCAGCAGGCAATGCTGCTAATGTAGATGTTGCTGTATTGCATGGCGCACCAGGTGCCCCAAATGTAGATGTAGATGCCGTTTTTGTGGCCAATAATGTGATTTCCAACCTGGCTTATGGTCAGTTTACTTCGTATTTGTCGTTAGATACCGCAGTATATGATTTGGCAGTGCGTGCTGCGGGTTCCCCTGCTACCGTTGCTTCTTACCGCGCTGATTTGCGTACCCTCGGTGGGGGCGCTGCTACGGTTTTTGCCAGTGGCATTTTGGGTGGAAGCCCTGCTTTTGGTTTGTATGCTGCTTTACCAAATGGAACTGTAATTGCTTTGCCACTTACCCCAACCGCCAATGTGCAAATCGTACACAACAGCCCGGCTCCAACCGTGGATGTGTATGTAGGTAACACCCTTTTGCTCAATAATTTTGCTTACCGCACGGCTACACCGTATGTAACCGTTCCTGCCGACCGCAATTTGACCGTAAGCGTTGCGCTGGATTCCAGCACTTCTGTTGCATCGGCGATTTACAACCAAGCAGTAAATTTTGCTACAGGTAAATCGTATGGCGTATTTGCTTCTGGTATTGTAGGCAATACTACAACCCCATTTACCCTGCTTGCTAATGAGGCGCGCTTGGTTTCTGTGGATACGAACAATGTAGAATTGAATGTTTTACACGGCTCAACCGATGCTCCTGCAGTAGATGTAGATGCCGTTTTTGTTGCAAATAATGTTGTAGCCAACCTTGCTTATGGCAATTTTACAGGCTATTTGTCTTTGCCACCTGCAAAATACGACCTGGCAGTACGCGCCGCAGGCACTACCCCGGTAGTGGCTTCATTCCGTGCTGATTTGGGTGGATTAAAAGGAAAATCTGCGACCGTTTTCGCAAGCGGTTTGTTGGCGGGAACGCCTGGTTTTGGCTTGTTTGCGGTTTTGGCGGATGGTGCGGTTATTGCCCTGCCACTTACCCCAACGGCACAAGTTCAGATTGTACACAACAGCCCGGCTCCAACCGTGGATGTATATGTGGGTAACACCCGTTTGCTTGATAATTTTGCTTACCGCACGGCTACACCGTATGTAACGGTTCCTGCCGATCGTAATTTGACGGTAAGCGTTGCTTTAGACTCCAGCACTTCTGTTGCATCGGCGATTTACAACCAAACAGTAAATTTTGCTACTGGTAAATCTTACGGCGTATTTGCTTCTGGTATTGTAGGTAATGCTACAACGCCATTTACCCTGCTCGCCAATGAGGCACGCCTGGTTTCTGTGAATACGGACAACGTGGAAGTAAATGTTTTACACGGCTCAACCGATGCTCCTGCAGTAGATGTAGATGCCGTTTTTGTAGCAAATAATGTAGTAGCCAACCTTGCTTACGGCAATTTTACGGGCTATTTGTCTTTGCCACCTGCAAAATACGACTTGGCCGTACGCGCTGCAGGCAACGCATCCGTAGTGGCTTCATTCCGTGCTAATTTGAGTGGCTTGCAAGGACAAACTGCGACCGTTTTTGCGAGCGGTTTGCTGGCAGGAACGCCTGGTTTTGGCTTGTTTGCCGTGTTGGCGGATGGTACCGTTTTGGCACTTCCAGCAACACCTACCGCACAATTACAGGTAATTCACAACAGCCCAAGTCCAACCGTAGATGTGTACGCGGGTAATACCTTGTTGGTAGATGATTTTGCGTATCGCACGGCTACTGCTTTTGTAACTGTTCCAGCGGATATTGATATTCCAGTGGGTGTTGCTTTGGCTTCTAGCGCATCTTCAAACGATGTGATTTACACCCAGAACGTTAACTTGAGTATCGGTGGCACCTTTGTAGCATTTGCAAGCGGTATTGTTGGCGATCCAACTACACCGTTTATCTTGTTGGCAGATGCAGCGCGTACAGCCGCGATCGACCCAACCAAAGTGGAGTTTGCAACCTTGCACGGTGCAACGAATGCGCCTGCAGTGGATGTAGCCGTAGTTGGTGTTGGTAACATCATCAATAATTTGTCTTATGGTGAATTTACACCTTACCTCGCAGTAGATCCTGCCAGTTACGATTTACAGGTAAAAGTTGCAGGTACGAGCACCGTAGTTGCAACGTACACTGCGGATTTGAGCGGCTTGACAGGTGGTGCTGCTCGTGTATTTGCGAGTGGTTTGGTAGGTGGCAGCCCTGCTTTTGGTTTGTTTGCTGCTTTACCTGATGGTACGGTGATTGAGTTCCCGCCAGCGAACGTGCCTACGCCAACGGCCCGCTTGCAGGTGATTCACAACAGCCCATCGCCTACCGTAGACGTATATGTCAACAACGATTTGTTGCTTGATAATTTCGCATATCGGACCGCTACGCCATTTATTGATGTACCAGCCGGTCAAGTTTTAAACATCGGTGTAGCACTTAGCACCAGTACGTCTGTAAATGATGTAATTGCTAACTTCCCAGTTACTTTTGAAGAAGGTAAAACATACATTGCAACTGCTTCAGGTATTGTAGGAAATGCTACAACGCCCTTTACCCTGATTCTGAACGATGCTGGCCGCGAGGCAGCTGGCAACGCTGCCCAAGTGGATGTAGCAGTATTGCACGGTGCTACCAATGCGCCTGCAGTAGATGTAGATGCTGTATTTGTGGCAAACAACGTGGTAAGCAACCTGTCTTATGGTCAGTTTACGCCTTATTTGAACCTTGCTCCGGACCTTTATGATTTTGCAGTACGTCCTGCTGGTTCGCCGGTAGTGGTGGCTACTTATCGCGCCGATTTGAGCGGTTTGGCAGGTGGTGCAGCGTATGTATTTGCGAGTGGTTTGTTGGGTAGCAACCCAGGTTTTGGTTTGTTCGCGGCTTTGCCAAACGGTACTGTGATTGAACTGCCGATCACCCCAACCACCAAAGTGCAAATTATTCACAACAGTCCGAATCCAACGGTAGACGTATATGCAGGCAATACTTTGTTGCTCGACAACTTTGCCTTCCGTACCGCAACCCCGTTTGTAGATATTCCAGCCAACCGCAACTTCGCGGTGGGAGTAGCGCCAGCCAATAGCACATCGGTAGCAAATGCAATTGCTTCCTTCCCGGTTAATTTCCAAACAGGTAAAAACTATACCGTTTTTGCTTCCGGTATTGTGGGTAACGCAACCACGCCATTTACACTGTTGGTGAATGACCAGGCACAATTGGATGCAGCACCCGGTTTTGTTGCCGTAAGTGTAGCCCACGGTGCACCAGATGCCCCTGCGGTAGATATAGCAGAACGTTTGTTGGGTACATTAGAATCCAATATCAGTTATGGTCAGATTCGTCCATACCAGAATTTGACACCCGATTTGTATTTCATTGATGTGAATTTGCCGGGTACCAGCACCATTGTTGGAACCTTCCTGGCCGATCTTTCTGGTTTGGATGGTGCAGCGATTCGCGTGTTTGCGAGTGGTTTGTTGAGTGGAACGCCAGGTTTTGGCTTGTTCGCTGCTTTGAGCACCGGTCAAGTGGTAGAATTGCCTTTCGCTCCAGTATCTCGGGTACAAATTATCCACAACAGCCCAGAGCCCGTGGTGGATGTATATGTAGGAAGTACAAAAATTCTTGACGATTTTGAGTTCCGTACGGCTACACCATTCTTCTATGTACCTGCCGAAACAGTCCTCAATTTGGGCGTTGCTCCAGCCAGTAGCCAATCGGTGAATGACGTTATTGCTACCTTCCCGGCCACTTTTACAAATGGTAAAACCTATGTGGTGGTTGCAAGTGGTTTGGTTGGTGGAACACCAGCCTTTAACTTGATCATCAACGATGCGGGCCGCGAACGCGCAGTAGACCAAAATGCAGTAGAATTGGCGGTATTGCATGGAGCGCCAGATGCGCCAGCCATTAATGTTTCTAATTATGTAGATGGTTCAGCGTTGTTAACCGACTTTTCTTATGGCGAATTTACTGGTTATGTGACGTTCCCGACCGATGTCGTGTTGTTAGATTTGGCGCCAACCGCTACACCAAACCAGTCTTTGGGTGTTTGGGGTGCTGATTTCACCGATGCCGCAGGTTTGGTTGGTGTTGTATTTGCCAGTGGTTTGGTAACAGGCGATCCTGCATTTGACCTTTGGGTTGCTTTGCCTGATGGATTCACCACACCGTTGCCTTCTTTTGCCCGCGTACAGGTGATCCACAACAGTCCGTCGCCAACCGTAGACGTGTACCTGGATGATGAAAGAATTTTGGACGATTTCAACTACCATGATGCAACCGGTGTAGCGCTTTTACCAGCCGGTGAACCATTTGACTTGGGCGTAGCACCAGGAACCAGTACTTCTGCAAATGATGCTATTTACAATCTGCCTGTAACAGAAGGCTTAGATCGCAGCAAGTTTTATGTGATTATGGCTGCGGGTGTAGTAGGTAATGCTACCAAGCCTTTCCAGTTGTACATCAATGAAAACGGTCGTTACCGTGCATCGGATGCAGGAAGCACTGATTTAGCCGTATTCCATGGTTCACCCGATGCGCCAGATGTGGATGTAACCTTGCCAGGCGGTATTGTGATCTATGACAACATCACTTTTGGTGAATTTACCGACTATTTGAGTGTGCCTGCTGCGCAATACACCATTCAAATTACGCCTGCCAACGACAACAACACGGTAGTGAAGACCTACATCGCAGATGCAACCACATTTGCCGGGGAGGCCGCTATTTTGTATGCGTCTGGATACTTGACAGATCAGCCAAAGTTCGAAGTATGGGCAGCCTTTGCAGATGGCACCACCTTCCCATTGCCGGAAGTGGTGGCTACCAACGAATTGAACAACAAATTGGAAAGTTTGCAATTGTCGCCCAACCCAACTTCAGATGACTTAAACGTTCAGTTTGAGTTGAAAGAAGCGGAAGCCTTGCGTTATGGCGTACGCGATAATTTGGGTCGTTTGGTACTTGAGGGCGATTTTGGTACCGTACAAAATGGCGCATTTACCCAAAAAATCCAAGTGGGTAATTTGTCTGCTGGTATGTACCAACTCGAAATTCGTTCTGATGCAGGGGTACAAGCGCGCAAATTCGTAGTGCAACGCTAGTGCTTCTTGTTATAAAATCTTGTTTTAAATCTGTTTCTAAAAGATATTTTTAAGGTTTAAAACGTCAAAAGGCGTTTCGGAAGGCTGCAAGGTCTTTTGAAGCGCCTTTTTTATTAGACTTGCTGGAGCGGGGAGTAAAACGACAAAAACTATTTAATTTCGGTATAGCTTTTGCATCTTTGCGGTAAAATTGCACCCTTTTTTACGCACTTTACTTAAAATTGAGGCTTATGATCCGTTCTTTGATCAAACTTGCGCTTGTTTTGCTCGTTTGTATACTGGTTTACAATTATTTTTTCGGCACAACCGAAGAAAGGGCCCAATCACAGTTGGTTTTTGGAAAAGCGCGTGAACTGGTTGTGGCGGGTGCCAGCGTCCTGAAAGGAGAAAAACAAAAATTTGATGCCGGAAAATACGACCAGGTGATGGATCAATTGGGCGATGCCTACAAAGCCATTCGGGACAATGCCAAGTTTTTGGATACCAAAGTGGTGCAAGAGTTAGAAAACCTGGAGCAGCGGAAGCAGCGCCTGCAGGAAGATTTGGACCAGATTCAGCAGCAAGACCAGCCTGTTCAACCCAAAAAAGGCATCAAGGCTAATGCCAAAACGGAAGAACAAATGGCCGGTAAAGCAGCTGATTTGCAACGCCAAAAAGATCAGTTACAAAAAGAAATGGAAAAATTGTTGCGCGATTCAGATCGCCTGATTCAGGACGCGCAGGCACAATAATTGTCAGTTGTAAGCCATATTTGTCTTTTTCATTACGCGATTCATCGAAAAGCCCACAACCTTGCAGGGTTCATGCTGTTTTGCATTCCCGAGTTATTATTAATCAACGTACATGACTGAATTTTTGCAACATATTTTGGGAGCGGATTGGAACGGCGGACTGTTCATCATTTTGAATCTGATTCTGATTGAGAGTTTGTTATCGGTAGACAATGCTGCGGTGCTGGCTACCATGGTACTGGATCTTCCGCCATCCGAACGGCCGCGCGCCTTGCGTTATGGCATTATTGGCGCTTATGCGTTCAGGGGTTTATCGCTCATTTTTGCTTCCTGGCTGATTAAAATCTGGTGGCTCAAGCCTTTGGGTGGTTTTTACCTGTTGTATCTTGCGTACAGCTATTTCTTCACCAAAGCGACGCCGGCAACGGACGATGATTTGCTGAACAAAGAAGAAAAGTGGTTTTATCGCCTTACCAGCGGCTGGATGAACAAGTTTTGGGCGACCGTTATCGCTGTAGAGGTGATGGACCTTGCTTTTTCGATCGATAACGTCTTTGCTGCGGTTGCTTTTACCGACAACATTTACTTAATTTGTATTGGGGTATTTATTGGCATTTTGGCCATGCGTTTTGTGGCCAACTGGTTTGTAAAATTACTGGAACGGTTCCCGTTTTTGGAAACCAGCGCCTTTTTAGTCATCGCAATTCTGGGTTTAAAATTATCGGTCTCAGCGGTTTGCCATTTTTGGAAAGGAAATGCGTGGGCTGATTTTATTGAAAGTGAAACCGCCGATTTGCTGGTATCCATCATGACCGCCTCCTTCTTTTTTATTCCAATCATAACCACCAGGATGTTTGGCTGGCCGGGAAAACGTTAGTTGGTTGCATGGTACATTTTTCGAGAAAAATTTTGTCCAATGGTTTGCGCGTGCTCGTGCACGAAGACCGTTCTACGCCCTTGGTGGCTGTAAATATTACCTATGACGTGGGTTCACGCGATGAAATGGCCGATAAAACGGGTTTTGCCCATTTATTTGAGCATTTGATGTTTGCGGGCAGTAAAAATGTAAAGGATTTTGATGATCCCTTGCAACGTGCGGGTGGCGAAAACAATGCCTATACCACCAACGATTACACCACGTTTTACGAGATTTTGCCAGCAGCCAACATCGAAACAGCCCTATGGCTCGAAAGTGACCGCATGATGGCCCTGAGCATCACCCAGAAGGCCTTAGCAGTGCAACGCAAGGTTGTAGTGGAAGAATTTAAAGAAACCTGCCTGAACGAACCGTATGGCGACGCCTGGCATCATCTTTCCGATTTGTTGTATAAGGTGCATCCTTATCGTTGGCCCGTAATTGGGCTTTCGCCGGAGCATGTGGAAAATGCCACCATTGAGGATGTGCGTGCTTTTTATCAGAGCTGGTATTGTCCCAACAATGCTGTTTTGTGCATTGCAGGAAATATCGATGTACCTACCGCTGAGGAACTTGCTGAAAAGTGGTTTGGCAATATTCCAGCGCGTGTGGTACCGCCTCGTAATTTACCCGTGGAGCCGCCTTCCCAGGCACCGTTGCGGCTCGAAGTAAAGGCCAATGTGCCCGTTCCTGCGGTTTACCTGGCCTTTCGGATGCCTGCCCGCTTGGATCCTGCATTTTACCCGGTTGATTTATTGTCGGATGTATTGGCACAAGGACAGTCCTCGCGGCTTTACCGGCGTTTGTTGCGCGAAAAGCAATTGTTTTCTCAAATTGATTGCTATGTTACGGGCAATACCGACCCGGGCTTGTTGGTGATTGAAGGCCGTCCGGTAGATGGCATTACACCCGACCAGGCCCTTGCGGCGATATGGGAAGAACTGGAGATTTTGCGTGCGGCACCGATTGAAACCCGGGAATTGCAAAAAATTCAGCACCGTTTTGAAAGTACGGTCGTGTTTTCGGAAACCAGTGTGCTCAATAAGGCCCAAAACCTGGCGTTTTATGAAGTATTGGACCGTGCCGAGTTGATGAACGACGAAACGGCCACTTATTTGGCGGTTACCCCCGAGCAATTGCATCAAACCGCCCAGACGCTCTTTCAGCCAAACAATTCGGCGACCTTGATTTACGTTCCAACGTAAATTCTTTTTGATGCCTTAAAAAACAAACAAGCCGGAGGGGTATTCCCTTTTGGTAAAAGACCAAATTCTCCCCAGACTGGCCATCTTACTTAAGGTAAACCCAACCGACTTGCCTTGTCAAAACATTGACACTTGAACAAATCGCCGGCAGCGTTTGCCGACAACAAAGTGAATTACGATGAATTCGGTTGCAAATAGACGACCAAAGGGGGGTTATTGTCAAATTTACAGCTCGGACAAAAGCTCGGACAATTAACTTAAGCAGGCTATAAAACGTTTTTATTGTAGATTTGCCGAGTAAACGGAGCCTCCTAATGAAACTTCCTTCCTTCCGGACTTTGCAGGTCATAATGATAGGTCTGCTTTTTCTGCTGATATTTTCTTATTATTTTAGGTCTTGCTGGAAACCTTCCCCACCTAAGCTGGAAGGTTTTTTTGAATCGTCCCAATTTGGCGGTGATTTTTTTGCTTATTTACCTGCGCACAATCTCGACTCAGCGGTATTCTTGATAAAAAAATTGGTTCCAGGTACCTTACAAACCTGGGCTTGTCAGCGTCTATATTACAATTTGACCGAAGAAGCTAGCATTGATTTACGCCTGCGGCACTTGAGTCTATTTGAGCAAAATATACTAAATGACAGTTTAAAGGCATTTGTGCAAGTGGTTCGAGGTGAATTATTTATTGAAATGGCGCGTTTTGAGGAGGCTTTGCAATGTTTGGATACCTGTACCGCCTTGAGTTATAAGATAAACCATCCTATACAAGCGGCAGATGCCAAGCGATTCAAGGCCAGGGCCATCTTACTCCAGGGGCGTTATCCGCAAGCAATTCAATTATTGTTGGAAGTTTTTGAGGTATATCAGCAGTTTCCGGGGCGTGACCTCGATCAGCGGTTCAATATCCGAATAGATTTAGGGAATGCTTACCGAGAAGCAAAAGACTTTAAGGAAGCGTTGAAATGGCATCAGGATGCCTTGCATTTGATTTTGAACGTCCGCGGAAAAAAAACCAACCTGTTCAACGGGTTTCTGACCATTACAACCGAAAAGTTAGCAGAGGATTATTTAAATCTAAACATGCCCGATTCGGCACTTTATTTCGCTAATCAATCTTTATCAACGCGTAATCAGTATAATATTACGTACGACCAAACGGCCTCAGAATTATTATTTTCTAAAATTTATTTAGAAAAGGGGGATTGTAATTTATCCTTGGTGCACCTTAGAAAAGCGGAGCAAGCCAATGTGCAAAAAGGGAATATGATCAAAAAAATTAAAATTTATAGCGCCTTAGGAGAAAGCTATCTGTGTTTAGGGCAGTTGGATTCTTCCCAATATTTTCTAAAAAAATGTTTGACAAGTCGTGATACCGGTTTGTTGGCTTCCGTCCATGAACAATTGGGCAACATTGCTATGAAGAAGGGGGATTTGGCGCTCGCTTTGAAGGAAATGACGCGCAGTCGGCAATTCCACGATGCCAGTTTTAATGTTGAAAAATCCAAACTGCTTGCGTACCAAAATGTGCGGATCGCTTTGGCTCAAAAAGAGTTACAAATTGCCAGTATTGAAAAACAGCGCAAACAAACCTTACTCATTTCTTTCCTAACTTTAACCGGATTGGTTTTGGCTACGGGGGGTGCATTTCTTTTATTGATCAGCCAGCGTAGAAAACAATTTATCTACAAACAAGAGCGAGAACTATTTGAAATGCGCGAAAAACTTCAACAACGCGCCTTGGAGCAATCGCAACAGGAATTGATGGCGCAACAAGCGCAACTCCATCACTCTACCTTGCTGTTAGAGTTAAAAAACCAATTGATTGACGAATTGGAATCCCGATTATCAAAAGCCTCCGATGCGATGGAAACAACGGGCATGGCCGAAAAGGACCTACGCCGTATGCGCATTTTGACGGATGCAGACTGGCAGCATTTTTTGGAACGATTTGAGCAAATTACACCAGGCTTTGTTTTTCGTTTAAAGGCTGCTTTTCCAACCTTAACCCTTGCCGAAACCCGCTTGTTTTTATTGGTCAAACTCTATTTTGACAGCCGGGAAATTTCGGATGCAACGGGCATTTCGCAAGAAAGTGTTTGGCGTGGCAGGCACCGCTTACGTAAGAAATTAGGCTTGTCGGAACAAGTTAACCTGGATGAATACATTCAGTCTTTTTAAACTTTACCCAAACTTAAAAATCGACCTGCATATTCCATTATAACTTGCTCCCAAAAAGCAAATGGAACAAACATCCTCCACACCCAACAAAAAAAGCCGTCCGTATTACAAAATTATTGACGGTAAACGCTTCGACCTGGCCCTGCTTAATCAAGTAGATACCTACATTTCCAGCGCAAGCGGCAACGCTTTGTCGGAAGCCGAAGTGCGTGCCATCGGTGAAGCCATCAAAGACAGCCACCAGGTTACCCAAATTGAAAAAAACACGCTGGAGTACATCCGCAGCAATTACCCGCTCAGCGCAAAAGCGGCTAAATGGTGGGATGAAAACATCAAAATCAGCGATAACCTCCAACAACGCCTGTTTTTGATCAAAACCCGCCAACGCGTACCCGGCCTTACCATCGAATTTGATCAAAAAGAACGCTTCCGCCAAACCAATTTCGGCAACAATAAAGTCGTGTTTGAAGAAGCCCTCGCGAAGGCATTGGCCAGCTTGCTTGCGCCTAAAAATGACGCAGAAACCCCCTATAACCTGGTAAGCGAACTCTACGGCAATATCCCCGCCGAAGCGCCCGATCGCGAAGATCAGGTAATGGATCAAGTACGTATCTTTTTCAATACCGGTCGCATGGGTTTGTTGCCTGAATACGACCTGAATGACCCGGAATCCTGGGAAAACTTGCCGTACAGCATCCCCGAAGGCAACGAATTGGTCGAAGACAACTGGATTTTTGTGCTTTCCCTGCCCGATTTGTCCGACCATATTTATTGGGCAATTGTGGATCGTACCGGTGAAAAACCTGCCTACGCTTACGGATTTAACTAAACGGGAGGTGACACCTCGGGAGATGTCACCTCCCGAGGTGTCACCTCCTCAATCTAAAAAATGATGATTTTACGCAATTTGAGTATTCTTTTTTGCCTCTTTTTTGTTTGTCCTGCCTTTTCCCAATCGCTTCAATCGCCGGTGCGCCATGTCGTGGTGATTGGCGTAGATGGCATGAGCCCCGACGGAATACGAAAAGCAACAACGCCTGTCATGGATCAAATGATGAAGGAAGGCGCTTTTACTTTACAGGCCCGCTGCGTTACTCCCAGCAGTTCGAGTTCCAATTGGGCATCGATGATTATGGGCGCGGATGTGGAACAACATGGCATTCACAGCAACGATTACGAACGCGATAATTTCATCCTGCCCCCGGTGGTGCATGGAAAAGATGCTATTTTTCCCACGATATTTGGCATTTTACACGATCAAAAGCCGAATGTCAAGATCGCAGCGATTTATCAATGGCGTGGATTTGGCCGTTTGTTTGAAAAAAGTGCCGTAAATTACGATACCTGCACGGCCAATGAAAGCGAAACGGCTCGGATCGCTGCCGCCTATATTTTGAAGGAAAAACCTACTTTCTGCTTTATTCACCTGGACCATGTAGACCATGCCGGGCATGAATCGGGCCACGGGAGTCCGGCGTATTATACCTCGGTTGCAAAGGCCGACAGTTTGATTGGACAAATTTTAGCCGCCGTGAAAGCCGCGGGCATTGCCGACGAAACCCTGGTGGTGGTTTCGGCCGATCATGGCGGCATCGGTCTTGGACACGGCGGACTTACCCTGGCAGAAATGGAAATTCCGTTTATTTTATGGGGAAAAGGTGTGAAAAAGGGGTTTCCGATTCCAACCCCCGTGTACCAATACGATAATGCGGCCACCCTGGCGTTTGCGTTGGGTATTCAGCAGCCTTATGCCTGGATTGGTCGCGCGGTGCAATGCGCCTTTGAGGGATATGCCGTGCCAGCCAACAATTATCCGGTGATTACTTACGTGGAAAAACCGGATTTTAAACCGTCTGCTTTTCAGAATCGGCGGGCTGGGGGTTTGTTTTTTGGCCCAACTACCCTCAATATCCTAAATCCTGCGGGAAGCGGCGAATTGCGTTTTACCCTCGATGGAACCTATCCGACGATCAATGCTGAACTTTTTAAAAAGGAAGTCGTGCTCGGACAAAACACCGTTGCGCGTTGTGGGGTGTTTCGCGATGGCCAATTGGTGAGCGAAATTGCCGATGCGTATTATCGTTTTTTGCCCAAAGGCGCTTTGCCGCAGGTGGCTTACCGTTGTTATTATGGCAGCGAACTTAAAAACTTGCCCAATGTGCGCGATTTGAAAGTAGAAGCCAGCGGCAAATGTTATGAACTTACCTCCGATGGCTTGAAATTGCCGAGAAGCGAAGATGTGGTGGTCGTTTTTGAATGCGATTTAAACATCGAAGCCGCCGGGAAATACACCTTTTTTACCCGTTCTGACGATGGAAGCACCTTGTATATTGATGGTAAAAAAGTGGTAGACAATGACGGCGACCACGGCGTAACCGAAAAAGCCGGGAAAATAGATTTGACCTCAGGTACCCACGAAATTCGGGTAGAATGGTTCAACGGCGGCGGCGGCGGTTGGTTAGATACGTATTATCAGGGGCCAGGTGTGCCGAAACAGTTGATTCCGGCTGGGGTATTGAAGGGGTAGTTATATTGAAAATTTTAAATATAATACAATTGGTTTAGATAGGAAACTTACGAGAAAAAATCTGCGTTATATCCCTTCATTGGCGTTTTCAGTCCATTTACAGCGGCTGAAAACGCTAATTTTAATTTAAAAGGCTTCATAAAATGGGTTTTGAATTCTTATATTTATTGCTGTTTTTCCTGTTAATCTTTTGGATACGGGGATTCACGGTTTTATTACACGAATTGGGGCATGCGCTCATGGCCATTTACTTGTCCAAGGAAAAGGTAACTGTGTACGTCGGTTCCTTTGGCGAGCGCAAGGATACCAGACACCTGAAATTGGGCTTGCTTGAGTGTTATTTCAAAAAAAGTATGGCTTGGGATCGTGGACTATGTGTGCCTGAATCCAAAAACTTTACCTTAAATGGTCAAATTTTGTACACCGTAATGGGGCCAGTTGTGACCATTTTATGTGCCGTAGTTTTTGGTATATTAGCCTATAGCACCTTTATCCCGAACTGGATCCGTGTTTTTTCTGGTTTGATGAGTTTCATCACCTTGACAGATGCCCTCCGCTCCCTAATCCCAAGCAAGCAGCCGATCTTAATGGCCAATGACGGAATCACCTACAATGACGGCCAAATATTGCGTAATCTGCTTAATCACAAGCGCTTAAACTCAAAATTTAAGGAGGTTGAAATTGCAACCAACCAAAAAGATTATGAACGGGCGGGTGATTTGTTGCTTGCGGCGATTCCTAAGGCTAAAAATAAAACCGATTTATACCGCTATGCCGCGCGCGTTTTTTCCGAAGGAAAACATTTTGAAAAGGCCGCTACTTCCTTTACCGGCCTTGAAAAGGAAGGCGGCATGGATGCCAACGATTACAACGATGCTGGTTTGATTTTCGCTTATTTGTTGCAATATGAAAATGCCCTGGCCTATTTTGAGAAAGCGGTGGCGCTGCAAATGGATCATTCCCTGGCGCTTACCAACCGTGCTTTTACCCATCTCGTGATGGAGCATTATGATATTGCGCACACTATGTTCGATCAATTATTTCAAAAAGATCCTGAAAACGCCTACCTGCTGGCCAACCGAGGCCTTGCTGCTTTTAAAACAGGCCAAATTACCGCAGGTTTGGACGATTTGGAACGCGCAAAACGAATCGATCCGGAAGAGTCGTATGTGTACCGCAATTTGGGCATTGCTTTGCTGGATCAAGGCGACCCGATTCAAGCGCACGAAAATTTTATTGAAGCACAAGGACTCAATCCGCAAACGCATTTGATTGATCAATTGCTTGAAAAAGCTATGGCTGCCTAAACTTTCCAGCGAACAAATGCCTCCATCGCTTCATATTCTGCCAGGCCCAAAGCCCGGTACAAACGTGCGGTTTCGCGGTTGCGGTCTTCCGCGCGTTGCCAAAACTCGCGGTTGTCATCGCCCGGGAACGGCGGCCGGTCTTTTTGGCTTTGGTGCATAAAGATGGCTTGTCGTTTTTTGCGCAATTGCGGTGGACTAAACGGCACGGCCATTTCTATTTCGTCGATGGCCCATTCGTGCCAGGCCCCGCGGTACAGCCACAGCCAGCAGTTTTCCATCCAGGGGCGGTCTTTCAAATTTCGGAATGCTTCAAAAATGGCATCCAGGCAAACCCGGTGGGTGCCATGCGGATCGGCTAAATCGCCCGCGGCATACACCTGATGGGGCTGAATGGTTTCCAATAGGTCTTGAATGATCTGGATATCGGCTGTTCCGAGTGGTTTTTTGCGGGTTTTGCCCGTTTCGTAAAAAGGCATATCCAGGAAATGAATATGGTCGTCCTGCAATCCGCAGTATCGTGCCCCGCCCCTTGCTTCCCCGCGGCGAATGAGTCCTTTGATTTTGCGCACGGCTTCGGAATCGGGTTCTGCCGGATTTTTGCTATTTAAAAAGGCAATTACTTCATCGTAGTGGCTGGTATCAGCGCCCTGGGTTTTGCCATATTCGGCCATAAATTCGGCATAACGCAAGGCATCGTAATCATGCACCGCAATATTGCCGGAAGTCTGGTAAGCCACATGCACATGATGGCCTTGGTCGACCAGGCGCATAAAAGTAGCGCCCATCGAAATAACGTCATCATCGGGGTGTGGACTGAAAATAATGACCCGTTTTTGGGCGGGCTCGGCGCGTTCGGGGCGGTTGCTGTCGTCGGCATGGGGTTTTCCGCCCGGCCAGCCGCTGATGGTACGTTGTAATCGGTTGAAAATGCGGATGTTCAGCTCGTAACTATTGGCCTCTTCCATAATTAACTCGCTCAGTCCGTGCTCATTGTAATCTTCATCGGTGAGTTTCAGGATGGGCTTGTTGCTTTGTTGGGAGAGCCAAACCACCGCTTTGCAGATGAGGTCTTCCGTCCAGTTGCAGGATCCTGCGAGCCAGGGTGTGCGCACGCGCGTGAGCATTTCGGAGGCCGATTGGTCGATCATCACCCGCACATTCGGGTGGTTTTGCAGGAAAGAAGCCGGTAAACTGGTCGAAACAGGTCCTTCCACGGCATCGCGCAGTACGGTTGCCTTGTGTTCACCCCAGGCCATCAGGTACACCGTGCGGGCTTTAAAAATACTGCCCACGCCCATGGTAATGGCCCGATAAGGTACCGCATCTTCCTGCATAAAGTCTTTAATGGCGTCGCGGCGGGTCAGGTGGTCGAGGCGTACCATGCGGGTCATGGAATGTTCCCAGGCGCCGGGCTCGTTGAATCCAATATGTCCGGTACGGCCGATGCCCAGCAATTGGATATCAATACCGCCCGCCATGTCTATCTGTTTCTCGTACGACGCACAGTAATCGGCCATTTCGTCCATCGGCACCGCGCCGTCGGGGATATGGATATTTTCTTTGGGAATGTCAATATGATCGAAGAGGTAATCGTGCATAAAACGCCAGTAGCTCTGCGGTACCGACTTAGCGAGCGGGTAATATTCGTCGAGGTTGAAGGTGATTACATTTTTAAAACTCAGGCCTTCTTCCCGGTGCATACGCACCAATGCTTCGTACACTTTGATCGGGCTGCTGCCTGTAGCCAAACCGAGCACAATTTTTTCACCATCCTGTTGTTTTTGTCGGATTGCCAATGCAATGGAGCGGGCTACATGTTCGGAACCTTCGGCGGCATCTTTCCAGATTTTAACAGGAATTTTTTCGAAATGCTTGTATTCGTATTTTAAGTGCATAGGTGTTTCCATCATAACGGAAAAGAAGATTTAAACGAGGCGCTAAGGTAAAGATTGCATACAACAAACAACATGCGCAGTTATGAAAACATCTGGATAATAAATCCATTAAAAATCAATTTTTTATCCACTCATCCTTCAAATCCACTTTAATCTTGGCATGTTTTGTAAAGCCATCATTAAGTTTTGCCAGAATTAGTTAAACTCGCTGTTTGCCCCCTTGCCTATTTATTGGAATATTTTATCTTTGTTTAAACTTTCAACCAAAAACTGTATAACATGAAAAATGCAAATTTTCTTCAACAACCGCACACAACACTCCGAAATCAACGAACTGTAAACGAGACCCTGCACCAGTACACGCAATCCATTTTTTTGCGTAAATCGACCTTATCAAGTATTGCCTGGATTTTTTTGTTTTCATGGATTTGTATATCAAATAGTTACGCCCAGTCAAGACCTTGCCAAACTCCAGCCTGCGGACAATTGAAAGTAGAAGCCTTACGTACAGAAACGAATCTGATAACAAATTGCACTGATTTAACGGGCACCACTTTTTGCGGAAACAAATCGTATCAAATGTTGATTGATGTGTATCTTAAGTATGTAAACGGAGGCGATGATCCGTTTAATTTGAATTATGGCAATCTAGACGTGAAAGTAAACTTGAAACAAGTTACGGCAAACCAGCGATCTTATATTGATATTAATGCTACCAACACCTGCTTTTTAAACAGCCCTACTGGAAGCAAATGGTCTAGTTACTCTAACACTGATGGCAACAGGGTGATTTTTTCAGCCACGGAGCAAAGTGTAGATATTAGTTTTAGGAATACCAACACCAGCGATGCTTGTGGTTCCACTTCAAGTAATGGCGGAAGTACCAAGATTGAATTTGATGATACGACCCCGCCGAATGCAGCCCCTTGTTTTGCTGGGAAGTGTTATTATGTAAAGTTGTTTACCGTGGTAGTAAACGCTTACCCTGGAGAATACGTGGCACTTGATCTTGATCCGAACCAAACGGACTATACACCTTTCAGCGGCGGCCCGCTTTCATGCCCAAATGTCAATAATCCAGCCATTGGGATAGAAAATGCTGGCACTCTGATATATAATGGATTTTTTCAAGGAAATTTAATTGCTAGTCCTAATGGTAATACGGGTACGCAAAATGCTGACTTGGAACTTCAAATGACTGGTCCGGTACTAACCAACGGAAAGCATGAATTTACCTTAAAGTTAGCAAATACGAACAGCTCGGATGCAATTATAGTTAATCATCTTGATTTTTATGTAAAAGTATCGCTTAAAAAAAACGACGAGATACCAACCTTTGCAGGTAGTTATTTGCCAAAAAGTGTTGTTTATAAGGGTGTAGATCCGAATAACAGTGCTTATAAATACTATTTGTTGCACTATGATATTAATGGTTTTGGCACCATTAATGGTAACTCCACCAGCACATTGGGCGTGATTCAAATACCCAACCCCACCTTGACTACGATTAATTGGGATGTAATTTTGAGTACGAGTGGGCAGACAGGAAGAGTCAACACCACTAAAATAAAAGGGGTAAATTCCTCTGTTGCCTGTACAGATCTAAAATCTACTGTAAACAGCACGTATGCCTTAACCACACAACAACCGATGTGTATAGATACAGATGTTGTGTTTGATGTTGAAACTGTGAGCAATGGTTGCGTAAACGATTTTGTCTACAAAGTTGGTTTGCGTTCTTTGAGTGGTTTTGCTGTAAGGAAAATCGCTAGACTTGAGTTTGAGTTGGTATTTGATACGGACTCAGATGTCACTATTTCAGGAGTTGATGATTCTGATTTTGATATCAATTGTACCTTATTCCCAAGCCAAAGTTGTGTCGGAACATCTTGTTATGCTTTCAGTGGCAATACATTTAATTATTGTTTCAACGTACTGAATATTAATGCACAAACAATTCAAATTGAGCCATCCCAATATATGGAGGTTAAATTTGCGCATACAGCAAATGGTTGTGTTAACGGCTTTAAAATCACGAAACTTATAATCAGGTATGTTGACCTCCCTTCTGACTTGGCCCCATGCGTCCCGATGATATACCCAACGATTAATCCCAATACCCAATCAGTTGATCTATCAATATGTGGACCAATTTTAGCTGGAAAAGTCGCTATTGAAACGACCTCGCCAGTATCAGATGTTGCTATTAAAGCCTCAACACCGACTACTGGTACAAGTTGTAATTGTAGCGGATCCTGTGCAGATGCAACTGAATTAACCAATAAAGATGGAAAATACGGCTTTTGCAGCCTATGCAGCACCTGCTCCAAATTTACACTGACGCCCACCAAGAATGATAATCCGCTGAATGGCGTATCTACTTTTGACCTGGTGCTGATTAGTAAGCATATTTTAGGGATTGAACCCTTAAATTCACCCTATAAAATGATTGCTGCGGATGCAAATAAGTCCAATTCCATTACCACGTTTGATATTGTTGAATTTCGCAAGTTGATTCTTGGTATTTATTCGTTGATCCCCAATAATACATCTTGGCGGTTTGTTCCAAAAGATTTCACATTTCCAAATGTATTGAATCCAT
>Ga0247844_1001309_pt1 | contig 46811 bp, 40 predicted proteins | sample LaCtaG_FD_192421 | JGI IMG/M metagenome (GOLD analysis project Ga0247844, IMG submission 192421) | Freshwater microbial communities from meromictic Lake La Cruz, Castile-La Mancha, Spain - LaCruzMarch201714.5m_1 | ecosystem: Environmental > Aquatic > Freshwater > Lake | place: Spain: Castile-La... | reverse complement strand
CTGTTCAACTTTGTTTTATTTGCCATTTTCGTCAGTGCATTAAATAAATTTTGTTTTTATTTGGAAATTTAGTGCTTTTAATTAACTTTGTCACACGAAAACGACGAATAAAACACTAAGATGTTAGCTGCAAGGCAAAAAAATAAAAATATCTGCAGAATTTTAAATAGAAGTCGCACTTATTTAATATATTTGCAAAACATTTAAATAACAACGGGCTCTATTAAAATTACAGCATGAAAACATTCAAAGCAGGAACTTATATTAATCAAGGCTATTACAAAAGCTATCAACCAGAATTAATCAACAGACAATTGTTGATTGACAACATGGAAGTATTGCAACTTTTGAGTAAAGCAGACAGGGAATTAGGTCGTTTAGACATGTATTCTAACTATATTCCTAATGTGGATTTATTTATAAGCATGCATGTTGCCAAAGAAGCAACGCAGAGTAGTAGAATTGAAGGAACGCAAACTAATATTGACGATGCTCTACTTGACAAAGAAGATATTCCACTAGACAAAAGAGATGATTGGGAAGAAGTTCAAAATTATATTAAGGCTATGGAATGGGCTGTACTTGCATTGGACAAACTGCCCTTTTCGGCAAGATTAATTCGAGAAGCTCACAAAGTACTTTTACAAGGTGTACGAGGTGAGAAAAAGCAACCCGGAGAGTTTCGGACAAGTCAGAATTGGATTGGCGGAGCAACAATAAATGATGCCGTTTTTGTGCCACCGGTACACACAACTGTTCCGGAACTAATGAGCGACATTGAAAAATTTCTACACAACGAAGAAATACATTTTCCCGAATTGCTTAAAATCGGATTAATTCATTATCAATTTGAGACAATTCACCCGTTTCTTGACGGAAATGGAAGAGTTGGAAGACTTTTAATTCCTCTATATTTAGTGAGTAAAGGTATTTTGCAGAAACCGATATTATATTTATCGGACTTTTTCGAGAAAAATCGAAAACTTTATTACGACAATTTGACTCTTGTGAGAGAGAAAAATGATTTAAATCAGTGGTTTAAATTCTTTCTTGTAGGAATTATTCAGACAGCTGAAAGTGGTATTGCTACATTTGACAAAATTCTTCAATTGCAGAAATCGACAGAAATACAATTGCAGACTTTGGGCAGTAGAGCCGCAAATGCAAAAAAAGTGGTTGACTATTTATATAAACGACCAATAATTAACGCAGAAAAGATTAGTGTAATTACAGGAATTTCTATGCCGACTGCTTATAAACTAATTGTAGACTTAGAAAGGTTGGAAATTTTAAAAGAAATCACAGGTGGACAGAGAGGAAGAACTTATGTTTATGACAAATATTTCCAAATATTCCGATAAATGCCCAGCAGCTAACACACTATGTGGTAGTGCTTATTTTGTGCGGTTTAGGAGCATTATAGCCCGTAGTGGCTGTGTCGCCTTGCGACAGTTTTGCTCTCGCAAACCGCCAAATGCCCATAGCCTCGGTCGTTATGGGTTATAGCAAAAAAAGACAGTTCTGCATTTTAGGATAAAATCTTTGACGAACTGTCCGCTTCGTAACTCAACTTGACGAATCTGTAACGACAGAATTTGTTGAATTTCCAACTTTTGCTTGGCGGACAACTCCTCGCAGATTTTTATAGAAAGCTAAGACAAGAAAACGACTTATTATTCCGACTAAAACCAAAACGACTGAAAATCATGAGAATTTGTCGGTTTGTTCGGCTGAAATTTTGGAAACAAAAAACAAAATATAAAGATTAAATATGAAAACAGAAAACAGTCAAAAAGGCACATTAAAATTTGGAATTTACTCATCTCTCTCATTGACAATTTTAACGGTAATCACCTTTGGACTTGCAATGACTGCAATACCTCCATCAGGTCCTTACTGTCCAGGCAACTGTATGAGTTATCCATTCCCAGACATACTATCTTATTATCCACGAGATTACTATTGGATGTATCTTGCCGTTTTTCAATTATTTGCCTATATCATCTTTGTTGTAACAAACCATTTTATAGCCCCACTTGAAAAAAAATTGTATAGTTTTATTAGTGTTGCTTTTGCGCTTATTTCTACAACGGTATTATTAATTACCTATTTTACTCAATTTGCAGTAATTCCAATAAGCGTGATGAAAGGTGAAACCGATGGAATTGCATTATTAACGCAATATAATGGTCACGGAATTTTTATTGCTTTAGAAGAATTAGGGTATATTGCAATGAGTATTTCATTCTTATTTTTAGCACCTGTCTTTTCTTATAAAAGTCGTATTGAAAAATCTATTAGTATTATTCTTATCTTCCAATTTGTGTTGAATCTTTTTTCATTTGTATTTTACGCAATAAAATTTGGTATTGATAGAAGTTATCGTTTTGAAGTTGCTATAATATCTATAAATTTTATTTTGATAATATTCATTGGTATACTAACTAGCTTATATTTGAAAAAGTTACTAAACAAGAATGACTAAGAAACTAACTGTTTGACAACAAAGAAAAAGATTATAAAACGACTTGACTTTGTCGCTGATGAACCTTTTCGTGTTCAGACAACTTTTTGGGACTGACTGACTTGCAAGTGAAACGAACAGACTTTCAGCATTTAAACAACCGAAAACGAAACTCGACAGGAAAGCACAAAGCTACAAACCCATAACACGCGCCTAAGCACATTGGCTGGCTGACGTGCAATTAGCAGGTGTTGCTTCCGCATTCACTTTGTCGCAGTACGACAGTGAATACGCCCGCAAACCGCCAAATGCGCTTAGCCTTAGTCGTTAGCACCAATTTTAAAAAAAAAGAAAAAACGCATAAGTATTATGACAAAAGAAAACACTTTCAAAGCAGGAGATGTGGTTGTTTTAAAATCTGGTAGCCCTTCTATGACAATTGATAAATTTGTATGGAATTCTGTAAAGGGTGAATTTTATTCAGACAGAGTTGAATGCGTTTGGTTTGACAAAACTGAACTTAAAAAACAAGTATTTCAAATAACTTCATTAGAACTTGAATAATAAGAAAATGATATGGAAGAAGAAATAATAATTAGAAGTGAAGCGAAAGATTTTTTTAAGAGAAAAATTGAGTACTCAAATAGTGGAGATGCCATTGATGACTTTCATTTAATCAAAAGTCGACTTTATGACTTCTATTCTTCGGAATCGAAATCTATCTTTTTGGATGAGCTAGAAAAGCTCATAATTAAAGCATTACAAGACCATAGAGACAAAGCTCATGGTGGAAAACCTGGTGAAAATTGTCAGCATGAAAAGAAACCTGACAAATTATTGTTTTATATAAAACAAGAAATCGACACTTTACCAATAGTTGCTCACCAAAAAAACAAAACAAATCTAACTCAAGAAAGAAACAAGGTATTTGTTAGCTATTGTCATTTAGACAACGAATATCTGACAGATGTACAAAGACATTTCAAACCATTTCTGAATCAAATTGACTTTTGGGATGATACAAAAATCTTACCCGGTCAAAAATGGAAAGTTGAAATTAAAAAAGCTATAGATTCTGCGAAGGTTGCTATTTTATTAGTCAGTACAGATTTTCTCGGTTCTGATTTTATTTCAACAAATGAATTGCCACCATTACTCCAAGCTGCAGAAGAGAATGGAGCAGTAATACTAATTGTGGTTTTAAAACCATGTTTATTTGAAGAGTTTGATTCTTTGAATCAGTATCAGGCAATGAATCCACCAAACAAACCGGTATTAAAAATGGACTATTCAGAGAAAGAAGAATTATATGTAAATCTTGTAAGGCAAACTAAACGGATATTAGACGGAAAGAAATAAAAAAATTAATCACAAAATCATATTAGATATTAGTAATTAGAATAAGTTAGTTATAAATAATGAACATAGATAGATTATTAGCTAGAGGTATTGGTGGCTGGCTTCAATTTGAACATGCTTGCCAAAGAGCTCCACTCTTTTCTGAAAAATACTTGTCATACCCAATAGCACAGGTATTAAATACAGAATTTGGAGCAGATGTACATGCTGAAATAAGACACCCCATATTAGGAACTAAAACACCTGGACGAGGAAGACCGCCTGAAATAGATTTTGTTGTTTACGATGACAATCATGAAATAAAAGTTGCAATTGAGTCAAAATGGATTGGTCCAAATGTAACAAAACAGACCGTTGAGAGTGTTATTTGGGATATAGTTAGATTGGCAATGATTGGGAATAATGATAATGTGAAGTGTTATTTTGTTTTAGCTGGTAAGAAAAAAAATTTGTGGTTGCTATTTAACAATATTCACTTCAATGGTCAACCTGACAAGAAAGGTAGACGAAGACCATTTCTCAAAGTTCGTCCAACCGATTATATGGATGTACGAATTGACTCTGCAAAAGAAGATAGAATTAAATTATTAAAACCGATTTTCAAACTTTGCCAAGATGTTGAATTACCAATGAGGTTGGGTACTGGGCACACTCAAACATATCCATTGGAAGTTTTCAACTATGAATATCAGGTATATGTATGGGAGATATTACCTAAAAAGCAAAAAACTGTATTTAAACCCAAAAATCATACTCATTATAAGATTTAAAAAACTGGTGCTAACACGCGCCTAAGCACATTGGCTGGCTGTCGTGCAATTAGCAGGTGTTGCGCCCGCATTCACTTTGTCGCAGTGCGACAGTGAATACTCCCGCAAACCGCCCGTGCCCATAGCCTCGGTCGTTATGGGCAAGTGTAGAAAAAAAAGAAAGACATGATTTACATTACAAATACGACTCAAAATAAAAACAAAAAACTTCTTGACATGAAACCTATTCAAATTATCTTCTTGATTTTGACAACCATTTTGCTGTACTCATGCGAATTATTATTCAACTTACCCGATGAAGAAAAAATTCTTGTATGTGAATCAAACTGCTACTCTTTAAATATGAAGGGCGCAGTTATTGACAAAACAACGAATAACGGTATTAAGGATATCCAAGTTAATCTGAATTGGACAAAACCAATGTGTATTTTTTGCCCTGACAACACTATTTATAAGGGCACGACTGATAATTCAGGTAACTTCAATATTTCTAATTCTATCGACACGACTTACTTTCAGAATGAATTTCATTTATCATTATCCATTCCAAAAAATAATGATTATATAGTTGTTCCACTTGGAAATGATTTCGGTATATACAGTTTGACAGAAAGCATACTACAAAATGTTACGTTTGAACTTTATCCAAAGGCAGAATTGAAAATTATAACAGAAAGAGTGGAGACAGACAATATGACAACATTTATTGTAGAACACTATTTCTGTAAAGGTATTACATATGGAGACGTTATTAATTCAAAAGGTAATGCTGGCTTTGATTATCCATTAAATGACACTAGGATAACTGAAACAAGTGCAAATATCAAAACATATATAAGATGGACAAAATCTTTCGGAAACCAAAAAATTGAAAAAGTAGATTCCATAATTTGTCAAAAAGGGAAAGAAAATATATATACAATAAGATACTAGAAAATAGTAACCGAAATCAAACCACGAAAAGAAAGCACAAACACCTAGCCCATAACACGCGCCTAAGCACATTGGCTGGCTGACGTGCATTTAGCAGTTGTTGCGCCCGCATTCACTTTGTCGCAGTGCGACAGTGAATACTCCCGCAAACCGCCAAATGCGCTTAGCCTTAGTCGTCAGACTGCGCAAAAACCTCCATTTCTTCTTTTACAACATCTCCCAATAATACACAAAAAAGAAGCACAAGTTTTAGTTGAATTATTTTGAATATTTCTTGTTTTTATGCTTGCGCATTCCACTTAAAATGCTTATCTTTATGCAGTTAAACAAAACAACTGCACTATGCACCACGTTAAAAGCGAACCACGCAATCAAATGCAATTCTTCTGTTTGGATCAAATGGTTGACCCGAACAGCTTTGTGCGCATTATCGATTTCTTTGTGGATACCATTGATTTGAAAAGCTTTGGCTTTAAGCACGTTACGCTTAAAGAAGAAGGTCGTCCGCCCATCCACCCTGCTCTATTGCTCAAATTATACATTTATGGATACCGTTTTAATGTACGCTCATCGCGTAAATTGGAGCGCGAGGCCATGCTAAATATCGAAGCACGATGGTTGTTGGGCGAAGTGGTGCCCTCAAACAAAACCATTGCAAACTTCCGTAAAGACTACAGTGAGCAGTTCCGAGCTATCTTTCGTAAGTTTGTATTTCTGCTTAAGCAATTGGATTTGGTGGAAGGTAAAACTATTGCTGTGGATTCGTTTAAAGTACGTGCACAAAACTCATTGAAAAACAATTACAATCAGGCTAAGATTGACCGTCATTTAGATTATATTGACGGTCGCCTTGCGGAGTTCGAAAAGGCTTTAGACTCTGCCGACAGTGCAGAAAGCAAAGCTGAACTGGCTGCTAAAATTGAAACTCAAAAAACACGTAAAGACAAATACGAAGCTCTTGAAGCGCAAATTAAAGCTACTGGAAAAGATCAAATCTCGACCACCGACAAAGACGCACAATCCGTTGTTCTGCAACGAGGAATAACTGTAGTAGGTTACAATGTACAAGGTGCAGTTGACGCTAAACACAAGCTGATTACACATTTCGATACTGGCTCTGTTAACGACACCAACGCATTGGCTGCCGTTGCCATTGAAACCAAAGAAATACTGCAAGTAGAAAAAATGGATGTACTAGCCGACAAAGGTTACCACACAGGCGAGCAGATTCAGCAATGTGAACAGAACCAGATTACCACCTATGTTTCGCCCAAAGAACCGGCTTCGAATAATCCTGATATTTTCCCCATTACACAATTCGTTTATAATGCTGAAACCGACTGCTACACTTGCCCTGCCAACCAAACACTCACTACCAATGGAACCTTGTACACCCACAGCAGCAAAGGACATAAATCAGACTACAAGTTCCAGCGATACAATAACGTGCCTGCTTGTAAAGTTTGCCCGATGCAAAGCAACTGCACCACCAGTAAGAAAAACGGTCGTAACATTGACAGAAGTGAATTTGCCTCACTTATGGAACAAAATGCCGAACGTGTAAAACAAAACCCCGACTACTACAAACAGCGTCAGCAACTGGCCGAACACCCCTGGGGAACCATTAAACGACAGCGGGGTTTCGACCACGTACTTACACGAGGCAAAACCAAGATGCTGGGCGAAGTTAGTTTGGTCTTTATTGGCTACAACTTAGCTCGTTGTGCCAATATTGTTGACGGGCTCGAAAAACTCAAAGCGTTGATATACAAATATATGAATGACAATAACTTGCTTTTACGGCTCCAAACGGCTTATTTTAAGCTCATTTGCCACTTCAACTTTTTTCAACTCCGTTTTTCAACAATTAAAATTTAATTGAAATTTGTAAAGCTTTAAAAGGCCACCAAACGAAATTTTGTGTATTTTTGGAAAAAAAATTGGGTTTTTCCGCAGACTGTCGTTAGCAGCTATTTTAAAAAAAATGAAGAAACTACTATCCATATTGTTGACAATGACAAGTTTGAATTTGTATTCGCAACTTGAGAAAGGAACATATTATGTATGTTTAGACTACTGCTACTTCCCATGTCATGGACAGTATTACTTCAACTTCATGGACAAAAATGAATGTAAAATAACGTGGATTGACGATGTTTCGTTTGAGAAATCGGACGGTTATTATTATGTGAATGACTCCTCTGTTTCACTAAAACCCAAATCCGAATATGACTCGATTAAAATATCACTTGTTTATGACGAAGTTGGGAATTGTAAAAACTGTTCTTATCTTGAAAGACAACAACCAAACGGTGAAAATTTATTATGGCTCATGACTTTGAATGAAAAAAGACTACAAAACATAAAAACTACAATTTTTCAACAAGACAATAAAGTAACAGAAACCTTCACTGACAGTTTGGGTTATGTGACTTATCGAGGAAATGTGGCGGACTCAATTACATTCACTATTCAAAATAAGACTTTTTCTGTTCGACCGTCTAAAAACCATTCACCGTCTTTTTATAAAGTCTACATAGACACCCATTATAAGGACTTGTTTGACAGAATAAAAGAATTAAAATACGACAACAACAACTATTGGTATATTTACGAATGTGACAATGGTTTAAGACGAAGTTTATTACGAAAAAAAGAATAAAAAACAGCTGCTAACACGCGCCTAAGCTCATTGGCTGGCTGACCTCGACAAGACGGGGCAAGTAGTGCATTTAGCAGGTGTAAAAATGTACGTGCCTATGACCGTAGCCACAAAGCTCACGAAATATGTTACATAGCCAATTCTGTGAATTTTGAAGTGAAGTGTAATCCTATTTGCAAAGTATTATAAAAGTATTATAGAATGAAAGCTTCGGTATGTGGTGCGGGTTCTGATTGCACCCAAGCTCGCCATCGTTTGCTTGTTGTTGGTTATACATTCAAAATAAATATTTATCTTTGCGCTGTTTCTGTGTGGGTACCCACTTCTATGACAGCTTGAAAGCACACACTGGCGGTGACAAGCAAACTGACTTTAAAAAACCAATTACAAACGTATGAAAGCATATTCTTTGGATGAGTTATTGCACAAAGCGGCATCGTATTGCTCAATTTCTGAACATTGCATCTCCGAGGTTGAAATGAAACTGAATGCGTGGGGAGTTGAAACCGGAGAAGCAACAAAAATTATTCAGCATTTAATTGAAGATGATTTTATCAACGAAAAACGCTATTGTATAGCCTTTGTGAAGGATAAATTTCACTTTAATAAATGGGGGAAAATTAAAATTTCGTATTCGCTAAAGCAAAAAGGAATAGACAATAAACTTATATCAAACGCGTTGAACACCATCGACGAAGGCGAATACGAAGAAATGCTCGCTGTGCTGCTCAAAGCCAAACTCAAAACAATTAAATGGGAATATGAGTACGAAAAAATGGGGAAACTTTTTAATTTTGCTCAAAGCAGAGGTTTTGAGAGCAGTATAATTGATAAAGCAATCCGCAGGTTATAGTTCTTGTTACATTATTTCACTTAGTTCCAACCAACGCATTGTTTTTTCATCAATTAGTTCATTTAGTTCGCCGTGGCGGATTGATGCGCTCATAATTTGATCATTTGTCAATTCTCCCGATGCAAGCCGATTTTCAATTTCGGCTTTTTCTTTTTCCAAATCAGGAATTTCTAACTCCAACGCTTCAAACTCCTTTTGTTCTTTGTACGAAAGTTTTTGTTTCTGATTACCTTTTCTGTCATCTGTTGTCTGTTGTCTGTCGTCTGTCGTCCGCTGTCCGTTGTCTTTTTTCTGTCGTCCGTTGTCAGCTGTCTGTTGTCTTTCATCTTCGAATTCCCTATAATCCGTATAATTCCCAGGGAAATCTTTGAGCTCAGCATTGCCATTAAAAACCAACAAATGATCTACTACTTTATCCATAAAATAGCGGTCGTGGCTTACTACAATCACACAGCCTTTGAACGACTGCAAATAATCTTCCAGAATATTGAGTGTTACAATATCAAGGTCGTTAGTAGGCTCATCGAGCACCAAAAAGTTTGGATTACGCATAAGTACAGTACACAAGTGCAAGCGGCGTTTTTCACCACCACTAAGTTTATACACATAATTATACTGCGTTTCGGGCGAAAATAAAAAATGTTGTAAAAACTGTGATGCCGACATTTTTTTACCATTACCTAAATTTACTTCCTCGGCTATATCACGCACTACATCAATCACTTTCATTTGTTCGTCGAATGCCAAACCATCCTGACTATAATATCCAAAAACTACTGTTTCGCCAATATCAAACGAACCACTATCGGGTTTTACTTCGCCCAAAAGCATTTTAAGATACGTGGATTTTCCGGTTCCATTTTTACCCACAATTCCCATTTTTTCGTAACGGGCAAAGTTGTAATAATAATTATCGAGAATTTTCAAATCACCATAAGATTTGGAAACGTATTTAGCCTCAAAAATTTTCGAACCCAAATAACTTGCTTTTACATCTAGCTGTACTTTGTCGTTGTTGCGGCGTTGTTTGGCACGTTCTTCAATTTCATAAAAACTTTCCTGTCGCGCTTTAGCTTTATGTGCACGTGCCTGAGGTTGCCTGCGCATCCATTCGAGTTCGGTTTTATACAAATTGATGGTTCGTTCACTTTCCGAATTCCAGTTTTCGATGCGTTCTTGTCGTTTTTCTAAATAATAACTGTAATTACCACTGTATTGAAATAATCCTTGATGATCTATTTCGATAATATTAGTACATACACGGTCCAAAAAGTAACGGTCGTGCGTAACCATCAAGAGCGACATGGTGGAACGTTTCAAAAAATCTTCGAGCCATTCTACCATTTCGAGATCTAAGTGGTTGGTAGGCTCATCCAAAATCAGTAAATCGGGTTCACTAATCAATACATTTGCCAAAGCAACGCGCTTGAGCTGTCCGCCCGAAAGTTCACCAATTTGCTGTTCGAAGTTGGTGATTTTCAGCTTGCCCAGAATTTGTTTTATGCGTGTTTCGTAATCCCATGCTTTGTGCAAATCCATACGGTTGATAATATCAGCTAATTTACTATGGTCGTCACTAAGCATACAGTGCTCATATTCAGCAATGGTGCGTACCACCTCATTGTCTGTTCGGAGGCAAGCATCAATAACAGACAAGTTTTTGGGGAAATCAGGACTTTGTTCCAAATAGCCAACCCGTAAATCCCTTCGAAAAGAAATTATTCCCGAATCATAATCTTCGATTCCGGCGATAATATTCAGCAAAGTGGTTTTACCCGTACCATTTTTGGCAATGAGTGCTACTCGTTGATTATCAGATATTCCAAAAGATATATCCTCGAAAAGCAATAAATCGCCAAACGATTTAGTAAGATGTTCTATTTGCAGGTAACTTATCATTTTTTTCTAACTTGGGTAATAAGATTTTCGCAGGCGTCTTCTAGTAAATCAATAACATACTCAAAGCCACGTTCACCTCCATAATAGGGGTCGGGGATATGTGTAGCCTGATGTTTGGTACAATAATCTGTCATACGTACAATCTTGTTCTTTTCGTCAACAGAATTAGCCTTTTCACGCAAATCATCGTAATTAGCATCATCCATAGCTACAATTAAATCAAAGTTTTCATAATCCTCGCGTGTAACTCTTCGTGAACGACTTTCGAGCGTGTAACCACGCTTTGTAGCGTGCATTCGCATTCGGCTATCAGCCAATTCGCCAGCATGATAACCATGTGTTCCAGCCGAATCAACAACAAAGTCGTGTTCACGATGTTCGCGCTTCAATATATGTAGAAATACGCCTTCGGCCATTGGCGAGCGACAGATATTTCCCATACAAACAAAAAGGATGGATTTTGGAGACATTTATTTTAAGTTTGTAAAGTTTAAAAGTTATAAAGTTTATAAAGTCAGTTGTTGAGGAAACATCCGCTATCGTAACACATTATAGACAGTTGATGTTTCAATACTTTACAAACCTTATAAACTTTATAACTTTATGAACTTTAAATTGATAGAATCTGCAAAACTCCCAACAGATTTTGGTTAACCGGTTTATCGTCTTTTATGGCTTTAGTAAATGGCACATGCACTATTTCATTATTCACTATACCAATCATTATACTGCGTTGTTCGTCGAGCAATGCATCGATAGCAGCCACACCCATGCGACTGGCAATAATGCGGTCGTAAGCCGAGGGTGAACCTCCACGTTGAATGTGACCGAGTATGGTTACACGCACATCGTACTCAGGATGTTCTTTGTGCATACGCTCGGCTAAACCATTGGCGCCACCCGTTATTTCGCTCTCGGCAACCAGCACAATACTACTGTTTTTCGATTTACGGAAACCATTACCAATAAGTTGTTCTAATTGGTCCACTTCAGTTTTATGTTCAGGTATAATAGCCGCTTCTGCTCCTGATGCAATAGCACTATTCAGAGCCAAAAAGCCGGCATCGCGCCCCATTACTTCGATAAAAAACAAGCGCTCGTGCGACGAAGCTGTATCTCGTATTTTGTCCACCGCTTCTACAATCGTATTCATGGCTGTGTCGTAACCAATAGTTGCATCTGTGCCATACAAATCATTATCAATTGTTCCCGGAAGTCCAATTATAGGTACGTTGAATTCCTGTGCAAAAATACGCGCTCCCGTAAAAGTTCCATCACCACCAATCACCACCAGCGCATCAATTTCTTCTTTTCTCATGTTTTCGTACGCCTGTTTACGACCCTCAGGTGTACGAAATTCCTGACAGCGAGCACTTTTTAGAATAGTGCCTCCTTGCTGAATGATATTACTCACATTTTGCGTTTGAAATTCTACAATTTCACCTGTTATCAACCCTTTATATCCTCTGTAAATTGCTTTTACACGTATGCCGTTAAATATGGCAGCACGTGTTACCGAACGAATGGCTGCATTCATGCCCGGTGCGTCACCTCCCGAAGTTAGTAAACCAATACATTTAATTCCGTATTCCATTTTCTTATAATTTTGTTTTTAACTAATACCCAATATTAATTGACTTTCGGGGCCCAAGTTAAACAGCAAATCGATGCAGCTTAAATTGGGGCAAAATCCAAATTTTTGTTCAAATACCTGATAATAAGGCTTCGAATGTTGAAGTGATTCTTTCTTAGGATGTATTAGATTGCGGTAATCAGTTCTGTTTTCATATTGAGATAAATAACTATCAGTAAATGTAATTTTTTTCTCAATTTCAAATAACTCCATCATTTTTTGTTGAATTTCAAAATTAAAATCCCACAAATATTTCCATTTCTTTTCGTAAAACGGTCGTAAATCATCGCTGTAATATTCAAAAAAAGCACTCGAATTGTAAGCCGATTCAATAGCGCGCCAATGATTGGTTTGCCAATTGTCGTGTTCCGAAATCTGAATATCCCGAATCAGCATTTTGCCCGTTTTTTCAACCGGAATGCTTAAGTCCAACATGCCATTGGCCGTAAGTATCTTACAACGATTTCGGTAACTTTGCTTTTCGTAATATTCGTGTTGTTCTACAATTACTTCCGAAGCATTACTTAGCAAAAAATAATAATCAACAGGCGCTAAATAAGCTGTTGATAATAGAAAACAATTTGAACGCAAATTACGCAAATTTTCGCAAATATCAATGTTAATATATTGATTTTCATGCTCAAATATCATTTTCGAGTATTTATATTAATTTGCGTTTATTTGCGTAATTTGCGTTCCAATTTATCTTTCAGCATTTTTAAAGAAACGATTGAAGCGGATTTTACCATCAAACCAACCTTTATCTTTGTTAAGCGATAGCCATACCAATACCGGACGACCAACCACATGATCTTCGGGCACAAAACCCCAATAGCGTGAATCGGCTGATTTGTGACGGTTATCGCCCATCATCCAATAGTAATCCATTTTAAATTGATAACCAGTGGTTTCTTTACCGTTAATATAAAATTTGCCATTTTTCACTTCCAACGTATTGTTTTCGTAAACACGAATTATACGTTCGTAGATTGGAATATTATAGGCATTTAATTTTAAAATTTCTCCTTTTTTTGGAATATAAATTGGTCCGTAATTATCTCTTGTCCATAACTTTGAATCGCCAAGTGGAAAAACTTCGCCTACCTGCGATTCTTCAATTTTAATTTTCAAAACTCCCGGTGTTTTCGAAATTACATTGTAAACTTCTTTAGTCATAGGAAAATGATACAGCGGATATTGAGGGTCGAAACCAAGTGATTTTATGCCTTCGGCATATTGCATATTGTCGATCATCATGCGGTCTTCCATGCTAATTTCGAGTTCATCCATCACTTTGTTTAGCGGCGTTCCATCAGTTTGTACAAAGTAATTATACTGTATACCCGGTATATCTTCCTGTTTTTGACCGTTTATAAACATTTGATTGTCTTTAATCTCAATGCGGTCGCCGGGTATTCCTACGCAGCGTTTTACGTAGTTCTCGCGGCGGTCAACAGGTCGATACACCAATTCGCCGTATTTCTGTTTGTTCGAACGCACCACTTCGCGTCCGGCAGCCATACACTCGTCAATTGTCGGTTTTTTATCAGGCTGTGCATAACTTAATTGCGAAACTCCCTCCATATAACAACTAATGTAATAATCAGGGTTTTGTACATTCACAGCTACGGTGTCGCCTGTTGGGAAGTTAAATACCACAATATCATTGCGTTCTATGGTATCAAAACCTTTAAGGCGTTTGTAGTCCCAATGTGGTTTTTCGATATACGATTTGGTGTTGATAATCGGGAAAGTATGTTGCACCAATGGAAACGAAAGCGGCGTGTTTGGCACGCGTGGACCGAAACTTGCTTTGCTCACAAATAAAAAGTCGCCTACCAACAATGTTTTTTCCAACGACGAGGTTGGAATTTGATAATTCTGAAAAACGTAAGTGTTTATAAAATAGACAGCCACTAATGCAAAAACAATAGCATCTACCCAACCCATAACGGCCAGAAATGCTTTATTCTCCGATTTTTTCCACCAAGTCCAAGAAATATAGCGAGTTATAAAAGCATCGAATACCACCGGAAGTCCAACTAACCACCAATAGTTACCTACCCAAGCTATAAAAAGAATATAAATTATACACCAAAAAATGGCTTTTATCCATTGTTTACGTGGTTGATCAAAACGCGATTCTTGTTGTTCGGTTGTCATATATTTTTTGTTTTTAAAAATCAAAATTTCATTAAATCCTGCATTCCTAGTAATCCTTTTTTGCCTGAAGTGAACTCAGCTGCAATTACAGCACCCAATGCCAGACTTTCGCGGTTTTTCAACTCGTGATGGATTTCGATAAAATCGACATCCGATTCGTAACGAATAGTGTGAATGCCCGGAACCATTCCTTCGCGAATAGCTTTTATAGCTAAATCGGTTGGTTCAGTTTCAGCGTCAAATTTCCAAGCTGTTTTACGTTCTAAGTTTTCTAAAATACCTTCGGCTAATGTAATGGCAGTTCCACTTGGAGCATCCAACTTTTGTGTATGGTGAACTTCGGTCATTGAAACATTATAGGCTGGAAATGAATTCATAATTTTGGCTAAGTATTTATTGACAGCTGCAAAAATATTCACTCCTAAACTATAATTCGAAGCCCAAAATAATGTATATCCTTTTTCTTCAATCTCCTTTTTTAAATGCGGTAAATGTTCGCTCCAGCCAGTTGTGCCGCAAACCACCGGAACACCCGATTTAAATGCACTACGAATATTCGATACAGCCACATGAGGAGCTGTAAACTCAATGGCTACATTAGCACTTTTAAATGCCTCTGAATCAAAATCTTCAATATTTTCAATATCAATAATCGACACAATTTCGTGTCCCCGCTCAATGGCAATACGTTCTATCGTTTTGCCCATTTTTCCATATCCTATTAATGCTATCTTCATAGAACTATTTACAATTTATTCATTTACAATTTACCATTTAATATTGTCCCGTTCCAAGCAACACTAATGTACAGGCTTCTTCGGCAATTATTCCATTATTCGAAAGCATTGTTTCGAACTCATTATTCTCTGTTCCAGGATTAAAAATTACCCTGCGAGGATTCAAACTTACAATATATTCGTAATACTCAGGTTGACGTTGTGGTCCAATATACATAGTAACGGTGTCAATATCAGTATATTTTTTGCGTTCAGTATCTATTGTTTTTCCAAAAATTACATCCGGTCGTAATCCCAATAGTTCAATTTCGTGTCCGTGAGCCAATAATCGTTCGGCGGCTTTGTAAGCATAACGCTCCGGGTTATTGCTTGCGCCAATTATTAATGTTTTCATTTTTCTGCCCCTAACCCCTAAAGGGGAATTAAATTAGTATTGTTCTTTGATATTTATTACAACTCTCAATTTCTGTTGTCAGTTGTCTGTAGTCATTAAATAGTTTGTAACCAATCAAGCGTTTCAAAAATATCTTCTTTCGTCGCTGTTTGGTTTATTCGTATTTCGCCAATGCCCGAAAGCAAGGTGAAGTTAATTTCTTTCGATTCATTTTTCTTATCGTGTGTCATGTACTCAAAAAGAGCTTCGTAATCGCTACAATCGAACACATAACTTCCGTAATATTCTTTTGCTAAGTTCTTTATTTCTAATAAAATATCTTTCGGGAAATTTAATTTCGCAAAAGATAAATACAACTCACACATCATACCCCACATTACGGCATAACCGTGTAAAACAGGTTTTTTGGTTTTGTACGAATGACTTTCGAAAGCATGACCAAACGTATGACCTAAATTGAGTGCTTTGCGGATGTTTGCTTCGAAAGGGTCAGCTTCTACTATGCGCTCTTTTATTCTGAAACTATTTATCAATAAAGGTTTTAGCTCCTGTAAATCAAATTTTTCGAGGTCGTAACAAATAACTTTCTTTAGTTCGTCGGGCGTGTCTATTAATGCATGTTTCAGCATTTCGGCATAGCCCGAAATTAGATTCTTATGATCAAGCGTTCGGAAGAAGTCAATGTTTATAAGTACTTCATTTGCAGGAGCAAAAACACCAATTTCGTTTTTGAGCCCCATAAAATTAATTCCTGTTTTTCCGCCGGTTGCAGCATCCACTGCTCCGAGTAGAGTAGTGGAAACATTAATATAAGGTATGCCACGCTTAAATGTAGAAGCGGTAAATCCACCAATATCGGTAATCATGCCACCTCCCACGTTAATCATCAGCGATTTACGGTTTGCGCCATTTTCGCTCAGGTATTTCCAAATTGTTACAGCGGAATCGATATGTTTGTTTTCGTCGCCACTCGGAATATTAATGAGATGACAATTTGTAAGTTTTGTTGATTTCAAAACTTCGGGCAAACAGTATTTTTGAGTATTGTCGTCGGTAAGTACAAAAATATTTTCGGATGCTACGTTTCCTATAGCTTCATCCAATTCAGTTAAAAAATCATCGCAAATTTTCGTAATCTGTTGACTCATCGTTTTTTCAATTAGCATACAAAGATAGTTTTTTCTTTAAAATTAGATAGCACAAAAATTATTAAACAAGCATTTTTTTACAATGAATAGTATAAGACACAGTTTTATCTTAAAAAATCAAAATTTATTTGGAACACATGAATAAATGTTCATATATTTGTACGATATTTGAAAAATGGAAAAAAAAACAGAAATAGAACGAATGGATGAAGCTGCTTATACATTGAAAGCAATTTCTAATGGCACACGACTTTGTGTAATTTCGCTATTATCGGAAACCGACGAACTAAATGTTTCGCAGTTGGGTGATCAGCTGCAATGCGAACAGTCATTACTATCGCATCACTTAACCGATATGCGTGCCAAAGGAATACTAAATTGCCGTAGAGATGGCAAAAACTGCTATTATTCACTTAAAAACAAACAAATAGTGCAGATTATTAGTTGCATTAAATCATGCAATTGCGTGTAAATATTTTTTTTAAAACAATATATGAATATATGAACATAAATAACTTTTTGAAAAAACATTTATTAAAAATAATCGGTATTCCAGTTGGAATGTTAGGTGGTTTTTTGTATTACTACTACATAGGTTGCACGAGTGGTGCATGTCCTATAACTTCGAATCCATATATTAGCATAATTTACGGTGGATTAATGGGTTACTTGGTTTTCGATTTATTTAAAAAGAAAGAAAGCAAAACAAATGAACAAAATTAAAAATTATTTTAGTACGTGGGATTTTACACGCTATTTTCGGTTAACACTTGGCTTACTTATGTTGGTAGGATATGCTTCAACAAATGAAAGTTTGTATCTTTTTGGAGCCATATTACTTTCAACTCAAGCTATTCTAAATATTGGTTGTCCTGGTGGAGCATGCGCTACCAATGTGCCCGAAAAAAAGGAGAAACCTGTAATGGAATTTGAAAAATATGAACCTAACAAAAGCAAAGAAAATGTATAGCACATTTGAAATTTCAAAATCGCAATGTATGACTTGCAACAACGAAGTGTTGAAGCAATTAGGAACTTTGCGTGGCGTATTTGCAGCCGAAATAGAAACCATAGATGGACGCATTACGGTAAATCATACCGACGAAATAACGCGCGCCGACATAGCAGCTAAATTGGATGAACTGGGTTGGATAATTGCTGACGGACAAACTGAAGTGCCTGCTTACGATCCACCTTCGGAGTGGGGTTGTGCGCTTTAATGGTTGACAGACAACAGAATAAAGAACAAAGAGTAAAGACAAAAAAATAAAGACAATTCAAAATTAAAACTAACTTTCAACAACGCTTACTCCCTCTCATTAAGGAGAGGGTTGGGGTGAGGTGATAAAAAAAAGGATTTTTTTATGAAAAAACTAACAGGAGCTATATTAATGCTCACCATTGTGGCTATTACTTCATGCGCAAGTAAAGCCAACGAAAAAGAAGAAACAAAACAAACAAATCAAGTTAAAAAAATGGGAACAATTCATTTAACCAAAGCAGAGTTTTTAGCTAAAGTAGCTAATTACGAAGCTAATCCAACTGAGTGGAAATACTTAGGCGACAAACCATGTATCATCGATTTTTATGCATCATGGTGTGGACCATGCAAAACTATTGCGCCAATACTGGAAGATTTGGCCAAGGAATACGATGGTCAGATTTATATTTACAAAGTGAATACCGAGGAAGAACAAGAATTAGCTGGTGCATTTGGCATACGTAGCATTCCAAGTATTTTATTCTGCCCAATGGACGAAAAACCACAAATGGCTCAAGGTGCTATGCCAAAAGATGCTTTTAAACAAGCAATTGAAGAGGTGCTTTTGAAAAAGAAGAAATAAAAAGTAATCTTTGATTCACAAAAAAAACTCCAAACTAGATAAACCTAATTTGGAGTTTTTTTCTATTAAAAACAACACTACCTTACAATTATCCTTTTTGTTAACTTATTTCCAAAAACATTTAAATGTATCAAATATACTCCTTTTGATAATGATACAGGTAATTCTATACTACTTTCACTCTCAGCAATTGCATTGGTTAAACATCTGCCTATTTCGTCGTAGAGTGCTATATTTGCTTTTTCAGAATTTCGATTATTGATAATCACCTTATTATTAACTGTGTAAACATCAATATTGTTATTCACTTGTGTACGGTCATTATCGGTTGTAGTGCCAGTGCTTGTTACTACTTTGAATCTTTTTACAGGATCGGAAGCGGTGGCAGTAAAACTATACTCACTGGCTGTGGCTGTCACATCGATAACTCTATTGGCAACTATATCAATCAAATACAACTTATTATACAACGAACTAATATTCTGATGTGTAAATTTAAGTGTGAAATTTGTATCATTACCTGGCTTAAATGCAATATTGGTTTCGTGAATACAATTCCTTGCACATATTTGATATACACCACCATCATCTTCGAGCGCATAAATCTGTGTTACAGCAGGATCACCAAATATCTTAATTCCATCCCAACCATTATCGTTAGCAGCACTACAAGTAGGATCAACAAAAATCCACATTTTATCAGTAAAATTAGTTCCCTTTACATCAAGCCTAGTTGCAACTACTGCTACATCTGGATCTTGTTTTGCTCGTTGATGAATACTGTTTTTCATAACTGTAGGGTAAGGAATAGTAATTGAACCACCTGCTTCATTGGTAGATTTAACTAAGAATCCCTGCATGGAAGGAACTTGACGCAAGATACCTAAAACACCAGCCGTTTGTTTAGTTGCTACTGCATATTGTGCAGGAGTTAATTCAGTGCCATCTATACCTACATTTTCTCCTTTATTATCAATCCAATCCATGTAAGTACCACAGTTGTATTGGTAAACAGAACTTTGGGTATTAGGTCCAAATTCAATGCTTCTGATATCGATAGCAGCAGTAAACGGATTTCCAAAAATATGTTGACCCACAAAATAAGCACCAGTTGTATATGGTAATGCTTGTACAAAATCATCGTGTTGCAATACACCTTTAAATGTATATGTTCTAGGAAATTGTTGAACTAATTCATAACCTTTATTATTCGTTAGCGTACTTCCAGATCCTTTTTGAAGCGATGTTCCATCATTTTTACGTGCCCAAACATCTTCGTATCGAACAACTGTCTCATCCCATTCGCGTAAATAACAACTGCTAAAAGTGCTCGTATAACTAGTAGATTTTACTGGAATACCCATAAACTGCCATTTGTATTTATTATTTACCGGTTTTGTCAAATCCCAACTTGCTTTGGAGTACATTTCGACACTTCCTGACGGATTACCCGTTTTCCAAGTTAATGTACCATTCGGTTGCACTGCGCTTGCTTTTATTAACAATGCATTTACGGTACCCAAATTCTTGAACTGACCACCCAATGGTCCACCAGCTACATGTAACGAACTTCCGGCACTAATTGTAAGTTTTGGTGAAATTGCATCGTGCGCTGCTTTTATAGTTAAGTTATAACAACTATGATCAGCATTTACTACACAATTACCATCAACATAAACCAGAACAGCTTCGTGCAATGCCAATGAAGGTATAGTATCGTGATCCCAACGAGCCGATGTATTCCAGTCTTGTTCGGTAGTTACTCCAGCTGCATTGAAGAATGTAGTTGTAGGCCAAGGCACAAAAGTTATAGGATTAAGTGTTCCTGTCATATTGGTTAAATACGACTCACTGCCTGCTGAACCATTATATTCATAAGCTCGTACAGTATAAGTTCGGCCGGGATATAAACCTGTAAGTTGAACAGAAGTTCCAGTTCCATTATAAATACAATAATACCCACTTGAACCAGTTTGAGAACCTTTATCTAACCAATTAGTTGAAGCAGTATAGGTTGTATTACTAACTGGACTTGTGATAGTTCCTGTACCTTCTTTCAAAAATACTACGCGAGAAGTTCTGCTACCTTTCGACCAACTTAAATTACATGTAGTAAATGTTGGAGTTGCAATAATATCGTATGTTTGTTTATCGGTAACAACTATACTAACGTTATCGTAACTAGTACATGTACCATTTGTAGCCGTCCAACGAAACACATAAGTCCCTGCTAATAAATTAGTAATGGAAGTGGTAGGCAATGTATCATCAGTTATTACTGCGCCTATTGGACCACTCACTTTAGTCCACAAACCAGCACCAGTCGTTATTTCATTGGCAGCCATTGTAACCGTTGCACTTGTTATACTTTGATCTGGTCCAGCATTTGGTTCTGTAACCGATGCATCTACTATTAAATTTACATCATCAGTGCTTGCCGAACAAACTCCATTGGAGATACTCCATCTAAATGTATAACTACCTGCAATTGCTCCTGTAATAGTAGTTGTTGGTGAAGCGGCATTTGTAAAATTAACAGGACTTCCTGACACTTGCGACCATGAACCAGTACCTATTGAAGGAGTATTAGCAGCAAAATTGAAAGGCGAATACATACAAATCCTAATATCTGAACCAGCAGCAGCAGTTGTTGGAGGATTGTTATTTACAATTGTGACTTCATCGGTTAGTTCAGCACATGACCCATTGGATGCTGTCCAACGGAAAACGTAAGTTCCAGGAGTCATTTCGGTAACAGTTGAACTAGGATTACTTGCAGTTGTAATGGTACAAGTTGGACCACTTACTTTGCTCCAAGTACCATTTCCATTGGTTATGGTATTTGCTGCTAAAGTGGCTGTAGTTACATTACAAAGTGTTTGATCGGTGCCTGCATTTGGAGTAGTGGGAGCAGTATTTACGAGCAAAGTCATTTCGTCGTACACACTACTACAACTTCCATCAGCCACTGTCCAACGAAATACATAAGTACCCTGCACTAAACCTGTTACAGCAGAAACATTACTAATTGTGGAAGCAAATGTAGCGGTATTTGGGCCACTTGTTTGCGACCATGTACCAATACCTGATGTTACTGCCTCGGCAGCCATTGTGGCTGTAGTGCCACAAACTGATTGATCATTACCTGCAGATTTTGCAACCACGCGTGACACTCGCATAACAACCTGATCTACACTTGTACAAGTACCATTAGAGATTGTCCATGTATAAGTATGTAAACCTGGGGTTACGCCAGTAACTGATGTATTATAAACATTAGGTGATGTAATTGTTCCAGAACCTACTGAACCTGTCCAAGTTCCAGTTCCTATTGAAGGATTATTACCTGCTAATGTTAATGTAGTAGTAGCATCGGTAATACAAACATTATCATCAGTTCCGGCTTGAGCAGCTGTTGCGTTAGCTTTCACGTCTACAGTAACTGTTGCTTCTTTCGACAAAGCACAAGCTTCGGCTGCCGAAAGCGTATATTTAAATGTATATAAAGTACCTGGAATCAAATTAGAAACACTAGCCGTATTATCGCCTGTAGCCGTTAGAGTTTCGGTTGATTGTGTTGGCGTTACAAAAGTCCAAGTTCCAGCTGTATTGGCATTTCCTGTTAAAGTAGTAGAAGTCACACCACATATAACTTGATTACTACCAGCACTTGCAGCAGGCACTACTGTTACAATCACTTCGTCGGACAAAGGCGTACATAAACCGTTTCGACTATTCCATGTAAATACATATACACCAGTAATCAAGCTAGTTACAGTAGTAGTTGATGATGAATTAGTTGTTATAACCGGTGCATTTGGTCCGCTAACTACATTCCAATAACCAGTTCCATTTGTAATTGCATTAGCTGTCATTGTAACTGTAGCAGCACCGCAAACCGTTTTATCAACACCTGCTGCTGGAGTAGTTGGAGCTGTGGAAGCAAATACCAACATATCGTCCGAGCTCGACGAACAAGCATTGTTCGAAATGGTCCAACGAAATGCATATTGTCCATCACTCAAATTTGTAACAGAAGAAGTAGGACTTGTAGGGTCTGTAATTACAGCACCACCCAAACCGCCAACTTGCGTCCATAATCCGGTTCCTGCACTTGGAGTGTTAGCTGCTAAAGTAGTAGAACTGCCACAAATTGCAAGTTGATCAGGACCAGCATTTGCAGTTGTTACTGGGGCTGAAATTGTAATTTTAACTGTATCATGTGTAACAGTACATTCATTTCGTGAGATTGACCAAATAAATTCGTAAGTACCATTTGATAATCCGGAAACAGTAGTATTGTATTGTGTTGGTGTTGTTATCGTTGCATTTCCACCTGATAATTTTGTCCATAAACCTGTGCCAGATGATGGTGAATTACCAGCTAAAGTTACTGAAGTAGTTCCGGAAGCTAAACATTGATCGGCTCCTGCCAAAGCTGCAATAGGCCCAAGAATAGCGCCAGTTGTAATTCGCACATTATCGGCTGATGAAGAACATAAATTGGCAATTGTCCATGTAAATGTATAAATAGTACTTGATGCAAGACCTGTAACTACAGCCTTTGGATTATTCCGATTTGAGAATGTAACACCCGTAGAAGGACTTACTGTCCATGTACCAGTTTCATTTGACAATGGGATATTTCCATCCAAAAACAACGGCGTAGAGCTACAAATTGACTGATCAACACCAGCAGCCGAAGTGGTAGGATTAGCGGCAGCTACTTTAACTCGAACATCATCCTGAGTTGTAGCACAAGCAGGGCCGTTTGTAATTGTCCATCGAAATTCGTAAACACCAGCTATTAAACCTGTAACATTAGTTTGGGCAGTTGTAGGAGCACTTATATTAGCTGTATTTGGTCCACTTACTTGTGTCCATTTTCCTGTATTTGGTGCTGCAACAGTATTTCCAATTAAGGTTGCTTGAGTAGCATTACAAGCTAAAACTGGATCGGAACCTGCATTAGCTCCCGTAGGTGATTTTGAAACAACCACATTAATATCGTCGTAAATAGTTGTACAGTTTCCAACTGTTTTTTTCACTCGTACCACATAAGTACCAGCAACAGTAAGGTTACTAATTGTAAATGAGGAGCCTGTTATATTGGCATAGGCAGCAGGTGTATAGCCTGTAGGAGCACTCGCTACAACCCATTGAGGTGTAGTAGTTCCACTATGTGAAATATTAATGGTAGCCGATGTAACATTACAAGCTAAAGCCAATGGACTTGGAGTAGTAATTGAAAGTGTTTGTGATGCTTCGAACGAAACAGTTAAATTGGAACTTGCAACCGAACAACCAGTTGCAATATTTGTAATGGTATATCTAAATACTGTAGATGTACCATTAAATCCACTTACTGAAGTATATCTTTCGTTTGGAGAGGCTATAGTAGCCACACCACTCGTTTTTGTCCAAGTAACAGTTTCGGTAGCAGCATTATAAGCACTACCGGCGAGGGTAATAGATTGAGGTATATCGCAATAGGGCATCTCGGTTGATAACTTGCCTACAACCGATGCCGTTGCAGTCGAAACACTACCTACTGCTGCATTAACCGTAATCTGTACATCGTCCGATGTTGTAGCCATACAGGGCGTGGTTACTGTCCAACGCAAAATATAAACACCTTGAATAAGATTTGACACGTCAGCATTGTAAGCATTTACGCTCGAAATACTAGGGGTATTCGGACCTGTAATTACTGTCCATACTCCATAAGTGCCACCACCAGAAGCAGAAGCTGTCATTCTTACGGTTGATGTTGCACTATAACATCCAGTAACCGATTTATCAACACCTGCATTTACAGGAGCATAAGCTATTTTAGTAACAACTACATCGCTATATGCTGTACATCCACTTGCAGTATTGGTTACTGTCCACCGCAAAGTCACATTACCGGAATTGCTTGTACCTGCAGCTAATGTAAGCGTTGAAGTTGGTGAAGTTGGATTATTAATTGTTAAACCAGCTAGAGCAGCAGATGTGCCTGATGTAACAAATGTCCAAACTCCTGTTTCGCCTGATTGTAAAGTTCCAGCTTGTAACGATGCAGCATTTACACCTGTACAAATTGTAAAAGGCGCACCTGCACTTGCCACTGGAAAATTCTGAGCATAAACGGTAACAGTATCGAGTGTTGGAAATCCATCGCTACAAACAGTTGAAATTTTAAATCGGTAGGTATTACCTCCAACTAATCCTGTTACTGTAGTTGATTTGGACGATGGGCTCGTGATAATAGCTGAAGGCCCTAAAATCTGCGACCATGTTGTCGCTTTATTTTCAGGTTGAGCACCTACTAGAGTAGCAGTACTTGTACAAACTGATTGGTCGATACCAGCATTAACGGTACAATTTTGGCTAAAAGAAAATGTTGCAAATAACAATGCCAAAACAAGGAGTAATGATTTCGCAGTTTTCATATTCATATAATTTTACAGTATTTCATTTTTACAATTCGCAATTCACATAAAATCCAGTGCGCAAATATACAATGAAACAAGAAAATAACAAAACCCGAAATTGAAGCTAAAATACTGATTATATGATATTTACAAGTAGCTTATATTACTACAAATTGATTTCTATTTGAAACAAATAATTGATACAATGTAGTCCGAATTACTACATTCAAAAAAAGGTAACAATTGTAGTTTTGGCATTCAATTGATAATTTTAAAATCTAGAATGCTGTATTGTTTGACTTCTTGCAAGTGTAGTAAATCATATTGACTTAAATTATTCCGTTTTTGAGTAATGATAATTACTACAACCCAATTTTTAAACAAATTGTTAACATATCACAATTCAAACATGCAAAACAGCTACAATTCAATTGAAAGCGCCCTTGTAATTCACTTTATTTAACCTTAAAAGCAATAATATAAATTATTTTTAACTATCAAATTAATGTAATATCATGTCTAATTAAATCAAAATCGTCCATATTACATACTTTGCTTATAAATAATTTAAATGTTTACAGAAACAAAAAAGGACAAGCCTCAATTTTTACATCGGACTTGTCCTTTTTCAGGAATAATTTTAGACTTTATTTCAACGCAATAATACCTTCTTTCAGCGAAGCAATTTTACTCTCGGCATCGGCTTTTTTCTTGCGTTCGGCTTCAACCACTTCGGGTTTAGCATTTGCCACAAAGCGTTCATTACCAAGTTTTTTCATTACCGATTCAATAAAGCCTTCGAAATAAACAATTTCAGCTTCCATTTTGGCAATTTCTTCTTCAGCATTAATCAAATTACCCATAGGTATCGAAAATTCTGTTGTACCAACTAAAAAAGAAATGGAAGCGGCTGCTTTTTCGGTAACACTTACAATTGTTTCCAGATTTCCAAGTTTAGCAACTACGGAATTGAACTTAGTGAGGCTGCCACTTTGAGTGGCTGTCTCACTTGGAATTACCTGTAAGTTCAGAACTTCTTTGTTCGGAATATTTTTTTGCAAACGAACAGTACGAATTCCTGCAATAATTTCTTTTGCATATTCAAATTCAGTAATCAGTTTTTCGTCAACATGGGTGGCTTTGGGCTGCATTACCACCATAATGCTTTCGCCGGCTTTGCGCTCTTCCAATGCTTGCCAAAGTTCCTCGGTAATAAATGGCATAAATGGATGCAGTACTTTCAACAGCGAATCGAAGAAACCAAGAGTAGATTCATAAGTGGTACGGTCGATGGGTTTTTGGTAAGCAGGTTTAGCCATTTCCAAATACCACGATGAAAATTCATCCCAAAATAGCTTGTAAACCGCCATTAATGCTTCGGACAAACGGTATTTCGAAAATAAATCATCAATTTCAATCAGTGTTTTATTCAATTGAGCATCAAACCATTTTACGGCCATACGAGCCGATTCTGGTTGTTCGATATCAGCTACCTCCCACCCTTTTACCAGACGGAAAGCATTCCAGATTTTATTGTTGAAGTTACGACCTTGCTCACAAAGACTGTCGTCGTAAGGTAAATCGTTTCCAGCCGGCGCAGTCAGTAACATACCAAGTCGAACAGCATCAGCACCAAATTCTTCAATTAAATCAAGTGGGTCGGGTGAATTACCAAGTGTTTTTGACATTTTGCGACCTATTTTATCGCGAACAATACCAGTAAGATAAACCCTTTTGAATGGCATTTCAGCTTTGTATTCGTAACCAGCAATAATCATACGAGCAACCCAGAAAAACAAGATATCTGGTCCAGTCACCAAGTCATTAGTTGGGTAATAATACTTAATTTCTTGGTTTTCCGGATTATTAATACCATCGAAAACCGAAATCGGCCACAACCACGACGAGAACCAAGTATCCAAACAATCTTCGTCCTGACGTAAGTCATTAATTGAAAGTGAATAATTGACAATAGTTAATGCTTTTTCGTAAGCTTCGTCTTTTGATAAGGCAACAACAAAGCCGCCCTGAGGCAGAAAATAAGCTGGTATGCGATGACCCCACCAAAGTTGACGCGATATACACCAGTCCTTCACGTTTTCCATCCAGTGACGGTAGGTGTTTTTAAATTTAGCAGGATAAAGTTGAATATCATCGTTCATTACAGCATCCAAAGCCGGCTTGGCCAATTGCTCCATTTTCAGGAACCATTGCATCGACAGTTTTGGTTCAATCACAGCATCGGTACGCTCTGAACATCCAATTTTATTGGTATATGGTTCGGTTTTTTCGAGCAAACCTGCCGTTTCAAGGTCTTTTTCTATTTGCTTACGAACATCAAAACGATCGAGTCCGGCATATTGTGCACCGTTTTCGTTCAACGTTCCATTGTCGTTAAAAATATCGATAGAAGGCAAATTGTATTTTTCGCCCAACATATAATCATTTACATCATGAGCTGGAGTTACTTTCAGACAACCTGTTCCGAATTCAACGTCCACATAATCATCCTCAATTACCGGAATTACGCGATTAATCAATGGCACAATTACCTTTTTACCTTTCAAATGTGCATTTTTAGGGTCGTTCGGGTTGATACACATCGCGGTATCGCCCATAATAGTTTCCGGACGGGTAGTTGCCACAACAGCGTAGCCAGCTTCGCCTTCAATTTTATAGCGCAGGTAAAAAAGTTTACCTTGTTGTTCTTTGAAAATAACTTCCTCATCACTCAAGGCAGTTAATGCTTTTGGATCCCAGTTTACCATACGTACACCGCGGTAAATCAAGCCTTTTTCGTACAAATCGGCAAACACTTTCAATACACTTTCGGAACGAGGTTCATCCATCGTAAAAGCCGTACGATCCCAATCGCACGAAGCGCCCAGTTTTTTCAGCTGTTCCAGAATAATTCCACCGTGTTTGTGTGTCCAATCCCAAGCGTGGCCCAGAAACTCTTCACGCGACAAATCGGTCTTTTTAATACCTTCAGAAGCCAGTTTATTCACCACTTTGGCCTCGGTAGCTATGGAAGCATGATCAGTTCCCGGAACCCAACAAGCATTTTTACCTTGCATACGAGCGCGGCGAACCAATACATCCTGTATGGTATTGTTAAGCATGTGCCCCATGTGCAACACACCGGTTACATTTGGCGGAGGGATAACAATGGTGTAAGGTTCACGACCATCAGGTTTTGAACTAAAAAATCCGTTGTCTAACCAATATTGATACCATTTCGATTCAATGTCTGTGGGATTGTACTTACTTGCGAGTTCCATTACTTAATTTATTTACTATTTAATTATTCCGATACATCGGAACAGGTTTTACAATTTACTATTGAATATAATATATCCAATTCGTTATTTTTCAACACAATACAAATTTTCTATTGTAAAAAAATAAGATTGCAAAGGTAAAAAAAAATAAGGGTATTTGAAAACCAATTTTTTATCTATTTTTGTAAAAGTATTTCACTCAAATAACTTGTTGGTTATGAAAGTTATAAAAATTGCATTTTTGACATTTTTAGTATTGCTAATCAGCAATATTAGTTTGTCGCAAATTATAAATAAAAAAATGAAAACAGGTTTTCGCGTTAGTCAAAACCGTTCGATTGATGTTTTAATTATCCATTCGGTTTTTAATAATTCGGGAGGCGAAATTTATGATATTGATTTAATAATAAAGCAGTTTTCGAAATATGGAGTTAGTTCACATTATCTAATTGGACGTGGCGGTGAAACCTATCGTCTTGTAGATGAGAACAATGTGGCATATCATGCTGGAAAAAGCAGTTTGCCTGATGGACGACAATCATTGAATAGTTGCTCGTTGGGAATTGAAATGGTATGTTCATTCAACGATTCAATTACAGATTTACAACTGGAATCGCTTGTAAAACTTACAAAGGATTTACAAGCACGCTACAAGCTAAAATATATTCTTCGCCATTCTGACATTGCTCCGGGGAGAAAAACAGATCCGTGGAATTTTGATTGGGAAAAATTCAATCAAATGATTACAATAAATACAAATCAACTAAAATAAAACTATTTTTTTAGAAAACAACTCCTTAGATGATCGAATTTTCACTACGTAAATACCTTTTATAAATAGTGGAATGCTAGTTTCAGTTTGTACAAATGCAGTTTTATTAAACATACAAGTTCCTGAAAGACTGTAAACTGAAATTTGAGCATTTTCAGCAACATTCTTTATTGTGATATAGTTTGACGACACTATAACTATTGGTTCATTTGCATTAAATTTTGCAACACTCGATGCAACCAACGTTTTTTGCTCCACAGTTTCGGAATAATCCGACATAGAATTTCCATTCTTCGATTGCACACGGTATTTATAAACAGTATTAGGTTGTAGCTCTGTAACCAAATAAGAATTGGAATTTACCAAAGTTTTTTTCACAACAAAAACAGTATCTTGTTTACCATAAGTGGCTTGCACATCGTCGATAGACATATTACCAGATGATTTACTATAAGAAAATCGAAACTGTTGGAAATTTTGTTCAGCTGTAAAATTATAAAGTGGATAATTTCTTGAAGTATTTACATAAGGGTAATTTGCAATTTGATTCCATTGTCCATTTTGAAACCCTTCGAGTAAAAGTGATGAACCCGTTCCTGCAGAAGCAAATTTATACATAAAAGTAAGCTTTGTAACTGGTGAACCAAAGTTTTTTGTCATCAACCATGATCCAGATGTATTCAACTGTATTGAAGGTGCTGCAACACCTGAGCTTGTAGCAGAAGTATATGTTGTAATCGAATTACCACTCCAGCCATTTGGCAGTGGTGTCCCACCTGCTCCTACAGCATCAAAACCTTCGGTTTCAGTTTTATCGGCAGCACCCGCCGTCGAAAAAACATCGAGCCAATAACCATCGGCAAACATTTCTTCTTCCCAGTTGGCTTTAAAGCTTGTTGACGCAATTTCGTCGGCTTTCATAGCTATTGGAGCTGAAAGTGTAGCCGTATGTAATTGCATGGTATTGATTGCCTCGGTATTTCCGTTTGTCTTAATCGCTTCCACCAAATAAGTATATTCTGAATTAGGTTGCAAATTTGTGATTTGATATTCAGTTGATTTACCGACTAACTCATTTTTCAAAAACACTGGAGCAGAAGTCTGAAACGCCATTGCATGTGTGCCAATAAATGCCACAGAATCAAAAGGTAACACATTCCATTCATACTTATTATAAATTGAATACGGATGTGTAACCGTATTTTTACGTTGTAAAGTTACATCAAGCCCCCATATAACATTGGCTCCAGCATTTGCTTCACCCACCATGTCAACTATCATCCCACTGCGAGTGAGTGCAATAGCATCGTTTCCATTCACTTGCAATAGCGTATCGGTGAGTAAATTTGCCTTTTGAAGTAAAGTTGAATTAGTCGCTGATTTATGAATTACAGTAAATGTTTTGTTATTCTCCAATAATCCAGCAAGTCTCAATACTGTTCCAAAAGCGCCATCACCATTGGATTGTTTACGCAAAGCATATTTTGACAAATCAATGGTTTTTCCGGTTCCATTGTAAACTTCTACAGCCTTATTCCAACTCGACCCCTCGATATAAGTTGAGATAATTAAATCGCCAGCTTTGGATGCCGGCTGAAATACCTTTAAGCGATAATCGGTTGCTGAAGGATCCGAAATCCATTGCAGTACACCTCCAATTGGATTGACATGGGTTGGTTCAAGGAGTACAAAATCGGGAGAAGCATTTGCTTTGATAGGAATACTTATATTCTCAACTAAACCACCACCCGAAATCAGTAGCGTATCGCGAATTAACCCTGCAACTAACGGTGAATAAACTACCTGAATATCAACACCCATTAATATTTCATTAGCAGTAAAATTATTTTTAGTTAATTGTATGGCTGTTGTATTGTTTTTAATTGATAATGAGGCATTTCCAACAATATTTACACCCTCAAAATGTATTTTTTGCGATCGACTATCATTGGTCATTATGGTTCCAAAATCAATATCTGTTCCACGTTTGGGACTTATAAGGTAAGCTTGAGTCTCTAAAGGAAAAGGAAATATTTTGGTAGTATCGGCACTCCAAATATACTCGGCCAATGCAGGATAATCGATAAAAGGATTGCGATTATTCTGAATTTTGTAAATGGCTTCGTTGCGTATTAATTCTTTCGTACTTACAGGATCCTGACGGTGCCATTTCAACAATAATTCAATTGCCCATGGCTTCCAAACCGGATAAGAATTATTGTTCATCATGGGCGATTGCCACAAGGATGCTAAATCTTGATAAATGGTTGATATGTAAAAATAAGAGCGTGCAAAATCACCTTTAAATTCATTGGCTGGCTCAAAACAATTTTCGGCATAAGTATTTCCAAAACCATTTTTTCCAACTTTAGAGAGTCCATTATCTAAATAAGGAACTCCAGTAACTTCGCCTAATGGCAAATTGCTTTTGGTCATATTTGTCACATCATCAGCCGGATATAGATGAAAAAGGTCCTTGTAAGCCATGTTTTCGTGTGCACCCCACCAACTTTTAGGCAACGAATGTTCAATGTGCAATCCGTTTACTGCCGCATAGCTTGTTTGTTTACGAAGTATTGTGGAGTACATATCCACCACTGTTGAATCGGCTCGACGGTCAGTAAAGAAAAAACCTTCCCATGTAAATCCGGGACCACTACCATACTCGAGCACCTTCATAGGTGTCGAAACATTTTTCAATGCGGTTTTTAGTTCATCTTTGGATTTGTTTTTCGCAAAATGATAATAGCCTGCGGGTACCGTGGCAGAAGACAACACGCTTGTAACTAACAGTGTAGATGCAATAAAAAAATTAAGTAAGCGTGTGTAGGTTTTCATAGTTTTTTATTATTCAAGCCAACGTTTGGTAATATCACCAAATGCATCAATTCTGCGATCGCGGAAAAAAGGCCACATCCTTCGAACTTCTTCAGTACGATTCAAATCAATGTCCAACAAAATATTTTCTTCTTTATCTTTTGTAGCTTTTGAAATTACTTCACCTTGTGGACCAGCCACAAAACTAGAACCCCAAAATTGAATACCATTAGTAATTCCCGAAGGATCAGCCTCGTACCCAACACGATTACACGAAACAACATGTAAACCATTTGCGATGGCATGTCCGCGCTGCACTGTAATCCAAGCTTCCGTTTGTCGGGTTTTTTCAGCATCTGTATCGGTACTCTCCCACCCTATAGCCGTTGGATAAATTAAAAGTTCTGCACCAGCCATAGCCATAAGTCGCGCAGCTTCAGGATACCATTGATCCCAACAAACTAAGACGCCCAACTTCCCAACCGACGTTTGAATTGGTTCAAAACCCAAATCGCCAGGCGTAAAATAAAACTTTTCGTAATAAGCTGGGTCATCAGGAATATGCATTTTGCGGTATTTACCAGCAATTGTACCATCCTTATCAATAACTACAGCTGTATTGTGATGCAAGCCCGGTGCACGTTTTTCGAAAAGAGAAAGTACAATAACAACAGCTAATTCTTTAGCTAACAAGCCAAAAGATTGAGTAGATGGACCCGGAATAGCTTCTGCTTGTTCAAATACAGCAGGATCTTCTGTCTGACAAAAATACAATCCATTGTGCAATTCTTGCAAAACAATCAGTTCAGCACCTTGCGAGGCACAATCACGAATATTCTGCTCAAGTTTCGCTTTATTATTGGCTCTATCAGCCGAATTTGATTGTTGTGTTAATGCTATTTTCATTTTTATAAGTCTTTTGTCTTTGCTCTGAATAGCTATCTCGGATATTGCATTGTAACACAGTGTAATGATCCATGTTGTTTAATAAGTGCATTGCAATCAATGCCAATAATTTCCCTTTCGGGGAAAGCTTTTTGAAGTTGTTCTATGGCAATTTTGTCTTTTGGCGAATTGTAAGTAGGTACTAATACAGCACCATTAATAATTAAAAAATTGGCATAAGTTGCCGGCAAACGTTCACCTTCAAAATAAACCTCATCGGCCATCGGTAGTGGAATAAGTCTATAGTAACGACCTTCGAGTGTTTTAAACATACGAAGTTCTTTCTTCATTCTTTTTAAATCCCTATAATGTTCATCCGCTTCATCGTCGCATTTTATGTATGCTATTGTACTCCTATCGCAAAATCGCACCAATGTATCGATATGACTATCTGTATCATCGCCAGCTAAGTAGCCATGCTCCAACCATAAAACGCGTTGAAGTCCAAAACAATTTTTGAGATACTCTTCTACATCGTCCTGCGATAAGTTATTGCGGTTATTGGACAGCAAACATTCGGCAGTTGTGAGTAATGTACCTTCTCCGTCCGACTCAATGCTACCACCTTCGAGTATAAAATTAAAACAATTTCGGTGCAATGATTCACCAAAAATGCCTGCCATATAAAGCTTTCGAGTGATTAGATTATCATGATTAGCAGCAAACTTCATCCCCCACCCATTAAAAGTAAAATCGTAAATTACAGCTTTATCATCTTCAAAAACGGTTATTCCACCATGGTCGCGCGCCCAAGTATCGTTGGTTGGCATTTCGGCAAAAGTAATTTGCTCCAATTCCTGTTCTGTGAAAAAAGGCTCAACATCTTCACTATCAACACATACAATCAAAAGATTTTGGTATTTAAGAATCGCACGGGCAATATTTACAAAACATTGATTCACCTCATCGAGCATGTCAGCCCAATCGGTTTCTGCATGAGGCCATGTGAGTTGCACAAATTCCTGTTCGGCCCATTCGGCAGGTAATTTTTTAGTTACGGGAGTATTCATTAAGTGCAAAAATACAAAAAAAAATCGAAAGATGAAGTGTAAGCGAAAAGGAACGATTTTTACCTAACTATTCAATTTTGATAAACTTATTCTGATTTTTATCGTAATTAAAAACTTCACCTGTTTCAATAATATAATACCAGCCTAGAATATCTAATTCGCCTGCTTCAAATTTTTTAGCAATATAGGGATAAGTAAGTAAGTGATTCATTTGCTCCACTATATTAAGTTGCTCGGTCATCCATTCACGTATGGATGGATTTACAATTCGAAGATTATTCATTTTGATACGAACATTTTTTGCTAACTCGAGCCATTTGGTAGTGTGTGGAATTTTTGCCGCAGTATCAGCGTCCATAAATAAAGCATTACAACCGCCACAATTCGAATGCCCACAAATTAGAATTGTTTTGACATTCAATATATTAATAGCATATTCAATGGCCGAAGTAGTTGCGAGAAACTCTTCCACCTCGCGATATGGAGGAACTAAGTTGGCAATATTGCGAATTACAAAAAGTTCGCCTGGTAAAGTTTTAGTAATTAAATTAGGAACAACACGTGAGTCGGAACAGCCAATAAATAGCGTGTGGGGTGATTGTGAGCGACCTATCTTTTCGAACAAATCTTGATGTTCCAAAAAATCGCTGGTATTAAAATCTTTTACTCCATCAAAAAGCGATTGCATATTATTCGGTTTTTTTTGAAATAGAACAACAAAAACTTACATTATGTTCGGTTTGGAGGTTTATTTTTGTATTGAATCAACTGATTTTTTGGCCAATTCAATCACTTCGAGATTTTGAATGGCTACACCATCAATTTCGAAGCGAATAAGCGTTTGCACTTTATGAAAACCATACTTGCCCGCAGCACCAGGATTTATATATAAAAGTTGAAGTGTTTTATCGAATTGAACTTTAAGAATATGAGAATGTCCACAAACAAAAAGTTTGGGTGGTTGTTGGTAAATGGCAGGACGAACAAGCGAGTCGTATTTACCAGGATAACCTCCAATATGAGTGAGCCAAACTTTTACGCCTTCGCACATAAAGCGGTTATGCTGTGGCCACAACGTGCGCAATTCGTAGCTATCAATATTGCCCCAAACAGCACGTAATGGTTTAAATTCTTGCAGTTTATTAATTACTTCGAGCGAACCAATATCGCCAGCATGCCATATTTCATCACAATTTGCAAAATGTTCAAACACACGTTCGTCGAGCATTCCATGCGTGTCGGAGAGTAAGCCAATTCGGGTCATATATTTAAGCCCCTTTAGGGGTTTGGGGCAGATTTTTCAAAAGCTAGCATTTTCTTTTTCACTTCCAATCCCCATCTATAGCCACCCAGCGTACCATCAGTGCGAATAACGCGATGACAGGGAATAAGATAAGCAATAGGATTTGCACCTACAGCGGTACCTACAGCACGTACAGCTTTTGGTTTACCTATCAAATCGGCAATATCGGCATAGGTTGTTGTAGTGTTAGAATGTATTTGATTCAACGTTTCCCATACTTTCAATTGAAATTCGGTACCTTCGAGGTAAAGTTGAGGACGTTCATTTTGTTCGAAAATTTGTTGTGCCAACTGGCTAGCTCTTCTATCATTCTGAATAAATTTATTTCCTTTAAACCTATCTTCAAACATTTCGAACTCATATTCAGCATTATCAAAAAATGACAATTGACAAATTTTATTTTCGAACCATGCAATAAAACACTTACCAAAAGGACTTTCAGCAAAGCCATACGAAATATCAATTCCTGTAATCTTCATAAGTAAAAAACTTTTGGTACAAATATACTCATTTATTTTCGGAATAACACTCTGAATGCTTCTTCCACTTTTTTTACCATTACAATTTCCATGTTTATTTTACCTATGTTCAATGCTTTAACATTAAAATCGGGTATAATCATTTTGGTAAATCCAAGTTTTTCGGCCTCTAAAATTCGTTGTTCAATACGATTAATTGGTCGTATTTCGCCCGATAAGCCGACTTCTCCAGCCATGCAGACTTGTTTTTCGATAGCAATATCCACATTCGACGAAAGAATTGCCGAAATTACAGCCAAGTCGATTGCAGGATCGTTAATTTTTAAGCCACCAGCAATATTCAAAAATACATCTTTTTGAGCCAATTTAAAACCAGCGCGTTTTTCGAGTACGGCAAGCAACATATTCAACCTGCGGAGGTCGAAACCTGTACACGACCGCTGTGGAGTACCATAAGCAGCAGAACTAACCAAAGCTTGCGTTTCGATTAAAAATGGACGCACACCTTCGATAGCCGATGCAATGGCCACACCACTTAAACCTTCGTGATTTTGCGAAAGCAATAATTCCGATGGGTTATTTACTTCGCGTAAACCATTTTGTTGCATCTCAAAAATTCCAAGTTCCGAAGTACTTCCGAAGCGATTTTTAATGCTACGCAAAATGCGATACATATAATGCTGATCGCCTTCGAACTGCAAAACCGTATCTACAATATGTTCCAGCACTTTAGGGCCAGCAATACTACCTTCTTTGTTGATATGGCCAATAAGCAAAACAGGTGTGCCGCTTGTTTTACAAAATTTGAGTAAATGAGCAGCACATTCGCGAACTTGCGATACCGAACCGGGCGATGATTCAATTAACTCTGTTGAAACCGTTTGTATAGAGTCAATAATAACTATATCGGGATTAATATTCTGAATATGAACAAATATTTGTTCCAGCGAAGTTTCGCTAACAATATAACAATCGGGATTGTCGTATTTCAGTCGTTCGGCACGTAGTTTCAATTGCTTCACACTCTCCTCGCCCGACACATACAAAGTACGTTTGTTTTTTAGATTAAGTACCACTTGTAGTACCAGTGTAGACTTGCCTATACCAGGCTCACCACCAATTAACACCAAAGAACCAGGCACCAAGCCACCTCCCAATACACGATTCAACTCACCACTCGAAGTATCAAAACGACTTTCTTCCGAGGTTTCCACTTCGTCGAGCCTAATTGGTTTTTGTTTTGTAATTTCGAGCCCACCCAAATTTATTTTGGGCGAATTATCTTTGCTAATAATTTCCTCTACATACGAATTCCATTCGCCACACGAAGGACATTTACCAATCCATTTTGGCGACTCAGCACCGCAGTTTTGACATATATATACCGATTTTGTTTTAGCCATACACTTAATTTAAAAATGAAACTCGAATACAAAAATACCATTTTATTTTTTAGAAAACGAATGAAAAAAGATAATGCTCATTTTTTACTAAAAACGCGAACCAGAACTTAATCCGATTCGCGTTTATAATCTTGCCGCTTACAGCTTGCTGATGTTAAAACCTATTCACCAACGAGTTCACTTCGTCATTTACCATTTGAGCAAAATCAGCTACTTTCATTGAGCCTTTATCGCCATCGCCTTGTTTACGTACAGCAACTTCGCCATTTTCGGCTTCTTTCTCACCTACAATAAGCATAAACGGAATGCATTTCAATTCGTTATCGCGAATTTTACGACCAATTTTTTCGTTACGATCGTCCACTTGCACACGTACATCTTGTGAGTTAAGTTGTTTGGCAACTTGGTATGCATAATCGTTGAATTTTTCGCTAATTGGTAAAATTACAACCTGATCGGGAGTTAACCACAACGGGAATTTTCCGGCTGTGTGCTCAATAAGTACGGCCACAAATCGTTCCATAGAACCAAATGGTGCACGGTGAATCATTACCGGACGGTGTTTAGCATTATCGTCGCCTGTATATTCCAATTCAAAACGTTCAGGTAAATTATAATCCACCTGAATAGTTCCCAACTGCCAACGACGACCAATAGCATCCTTTACCATAAAGTCGAGTTTAGGACCATAGAAAGCTGCTTCGCCCAATTCCACTTTGGCTTTAAGACCTTTTACTTCGCATGCTTTGATAATAGCATTTTCAGCTTTTTCCCAGTTTTCGTCCGAGCCAATGTATTTTTCTTTGTTGTTTGGGTCGCGCAACGAAATTTGTGCTTCGAAATTTTTAAATTCCAATGCATTGAAAATAATAAAGATAATATCCATTACTTTCAGGAATTCCTCTTCAATTTGGTCGGGACGACAGAAAATATGGGCATCATCTTGCGTAAAGCTACGTACACGCGTTAAACCGTGAAGTTCACCACTTTGCTCGTAACGATATACGGTACCAAACTCAGCCATGCGCACCGGAAGATCACGATACGAACGTGGTTTGTATTTATAAATTTCGCAGTGATGCGGACAATTCATCGGTTTCAATAAGTATTCTTCACCTTCTTCGGGTGTATGAATTGGTTGAAACGAATCTTTTCCATATTTGGCGTAGTGACCCGAAGTAACGTACAATTGTTTATTACCAATATGTGGAGTCATTACTTGTTCATAATCGAATCGGCGTTGAATTTTTTTCAAAAAATCCTCTAAGCGTAATCGCAAAGCAGTACCACGAGGCAACCACAATGGCAAACCTTTACCTACCATTTCGGAAAAAGTAAACAATTCCAGTTCCTTTCCTATTTTACGATGGTCACGTTTTTTAGCTTCTTCCAACAATATTAAATACTCATCGAGCATTTTCTTTTTTGGAAAAGTAATACCGTAAATACGAGTCAACATTTTACGTTTTTCGTCACCACGCCAGTATGCTCCGGCAACGCTGAGTAGCTTAATGGCTTTTATTTCGCCCGTATTTGGCAAGTGAGGTCCACGACAAAGGTCCGTAAAGTTACCTTGTGAGTATAGGGTTATTGTCCCGTCTTCTAATGCGCTGATAAGTTCTACTTTATATTCGTCGCCTTTATCTTCGAATTTTTTAAGAGCTTCGGCTTTGCTAATATCGTTACGAACAATGAGTTCTTTGCGAGCAGCCAATTCCACCATTTTTGCCTCGATAGTTGCTAAGTCGCCTTCTTTAATTACTGCCGTTCTTGGGTCAACATCGTAGTAAAAGCCGTTTTCGATAGCTGGACCTATACCGAATTTCATGCCCGGATACAATTCCTGAAGCGCTTCGGCCATAAGGTGAGCTGACGAATGCCAGTAGGCATGTTTTGCTTCTTCGTCGTCCCATTTATGCAGTTTTATGGCTGCATCTGTTTCGATAGGACGGCTTAAGTCCCAAATCTGTTCGTTTACTGTGATGGCAAGCACCTCTTGTGCAAGTCGTGAGCTGATACTTTCAGCCAATTGAAGTCCGGTAATGCCTTTGGCAAATTCGCGCACCGAACCGTCGGGGAATGTTACTTTAATCATGTTTGTTGAACCTTACAAATGGTTTTTTATTTTTTTTGAGTTGCAAAGATAGTGTTTTTTTAGTTTATAAGGTTTGAAATGTTTATAAAGTTTATAAAGTTTTTTACAAAGAATCAATACGATTGAAGTTGCTTTTTATGATAATTATGATTCAAATGCTGTATAAATATTTACGATTCTAACATTTTTGATTATATTTGTCGCACAAAAAAAATATTAACAACAATAACACAAACAACTTTATGTTTAAAAATCATCCTAAGGGCTTGATAGTAGCCTTTTTCACTAACATGGGAGAACGATTTGGATTCTATACCATGATGGCAATCCTTGTTCTATTCTTACAGGCAAAATACGGATTAACTGTAGAAGAAGCTGGTAGTTACTATAGTTGGTTTTATTTTGCAATTTATGCTTTGGCACTTATTGGAGGTATTTTAGCAGACTCAACGAAAAAATACAAAACTGTTATTTTAGCAGGTCAGATAATCATGTTCTCAGGTTATATTCTAATTGCAATGCCGGGAATGTCGCTTGTGGGCTCTGTTACAAGTTTATTTGTAATCGCTCTTGGGAATGGTTTATTTAAAGGTAATCTGCAAGCAGTCGTTGGTCAACTTTATGATAATGAAAAATACTCTAAGCTACGTGATTCAGCATTCATGATTTTTTATATGGGTATTAATATTGGTGCATTCTTTGCTCCATTTGTTGCAACAGGCATAAGAAATTGGTGGTTAAGTTACAACGGTTTTTTACACGATGGAAGTTTACCTTCATTATGTCATCAAATGCTTAATGGAACACTTAAGGATACAGCTAACTTTCAAAAACTTGCCAATGCCGTATCGTTAAATCAACAACCAGTTGTTGATTTAAATTCATTTGCAACTCAATATATTGATGTATTCTCGAAAGGATATAATATTGCTTTTGCAATTGCAGGTTTGGCAATGGTAATCTCATTATTAGTTTATCTTATTTTCAATAAATCACTTCCTACTGTCAACAAAGTTGTTTCAACAAACAATCAACCAAGTTCATTAAGTTTAAAAAACAATATGGGAGCTGTAGCTTTAGCTATAGGCTTAGTAATTGTAGTTGCCGGACTTTTCCATATAGCAGATATGTATACAGAGGTTAAAGATATAAGCTACAAATTGGGATTGGCAGTCGGTTTATTCGTTGGGTTTGTTACGCTAATATTTAAAATTTCAACAAAAGAAGAATTTCCACGAATAGTTGCATTGACTCTCGTTTTTGTAGTGGTAATATTTTTTTGGATGTCGTTCCATCAAAATGGTTTAACTATGAATATTTTCGCTCGCGACTATACAGTTAAAGAAGTTGGACCTCTAACCTTCCTATTATTTAATCTAGACTCAATTCTATGCGTAATTGCAACAATAGTAGGAGTTATCTTGGCTATAAGAAAGGGAAAAACACTGACAAGAGTTATAGCTGTTTTGGTTACAATCCTTGCTGGAATTGGGTGTTGGTTATTACTTCAAAATTACGGATTAAATAATGCAATTTCTCCTGAAGTTTTTCAAGCATTTAACCCCCTTTACATAGTAGCTTTAACCCCAGTTGTTATGGGACTTTTCAGTTATCTTTCGAACAAAAACATAGAACCATCAACTCCTAGAAAAATTGGTTTTGGAATGATAATAGCTGCTGTTGGATTTTTAGTATTATTAATAGGATCATTAAATCTTGTTTCACCTTATCTATTAGGAGGTGAAGATACTCCGGACAGTTCACGAGTTTCAGTATATTGGCTTATGAGCACCTATCTGGTTTTAACAATAGCAGAGCTGTTTTTAAGTCCAATGGGACTATCTTTTGTATCAAAAGTTGCTCCTGCTCGTTTTCAGGGCTTAATGCAAGGAGGATGGTTACTTGCAACTGCAATTGGGAACAAATTCTTATTTGTTGGAAGTGTTCTTTGGGGGAGAATTGATCTTTATATATTATGGGGCATATTTATTATTTGTTGTATGATTTCAGCTATATTTATTTTTTCTATAATGAAACGATTAGAAAGAGTTACAGAGTGATTTTTATAAAGAAAAAAAGCCGGAGAAAATTTTTCTACCGGCTTTTTTTGTATTTATTGAAATACAATTGTTCTGTTTTCGTAAGCAAGAATTTTTCTTTCAATATGTTTCTCCACTGCGTGTGATAAAACTATTTTCTCTAAATCGCGTCCTTTGCGTATCAACTCTTCCACGGTATCCTTGTGCGAAATATGCGTTACTCCTTGTTCGATAATCGGGCCTGCATCCAAATCGCTGGTTACATAATGGCTTGTTGCACCAATAATCTTAACACCACGTTCGTGTGCTGCATGATACGGTTTTGCTCCGGCAAATGCTGGTAAAAACGAGTGGTGTATATTTATAATTCTGTCAGGATAGTTTTCGATAAACTCAGCCGAAAGTACTTGCATATAACGTGCCAACACGCAAAAAGTGATTTTATGCTGTTTTAAAATCTCCAACTGTTTAGCTTCTTGAGCTGCTTTTGTGTCTTTGGTTACGGGTAAATAATGGTATTCAATGCCAAAACGTTTAGCCACATCCTCCATATCGGGATGATTGCTAATAATAACCGGAATTTCAACATGCCATTCGCCCATAGCATAGCGCGAAAGCAAATCGTATAAGCAATGTGACATTTTGGAAACAAAAATTGCCATACGAGGCTTTGTGTCAGCAAAATACAATCGGAAAATCATATTATATCTATTGGCCAATAAAGTTTGAAAATACTCTTCGACCTTATCCTTTGGAATCTGAAAATTGCTTAGCTCCCACTCCACCCGCATAAAGAATATTTTGTCTTCACGATTAACGTATTGGTCGAGATAAAGAATATTTCCTTTGTGTTGGTTAATAAATTCGGTAACGGCTGCTAATATTCCAGGTTTATCCGGACAATGTATTAATAAGATTGCTGTATTATCATTCAAATTCATTTCTATCAATTTTTATATAAACGGGGTGCAAAGATAACAATTTAATTCGAAACCACTTTTCAGATAAACAAATTATTGCAAAAAAGCCCAAACAATAGCATCTAAAGCTATACTTATTAACAGGCACTTGAAAATTTCTTCCAAAAAAAAATCATTTTTTTTCATTTTAACTATTGTAGAATTAAAAAATTGCCGTATCTTTGCACCGCATTAGAAAAATAATGCTACCTGGTTCGGTAGTTCAGTTGGTTAGAATGCCGCCCTGTCACGGCGGAGGTCGCGGGTTCGAGTCCCGTCCGTACCGCAGTTAAAAAACGCTAAGTCCTTATAATAAAGGGTTTAGCGTTTCTGTTTTAGAAAAATTCTACACATTTTCTACACATGTAAAGAATATCTGAAATATTTTAAAGAGCCAAGTCTAAGATTGGGGATTATTTTATTTTTTAAATTCTATTGCGTTGATGTATTTTTTGTTTCCTATACAAGTTGTTTTTAATCCTTTTGATTTAATCCAATGCTCGCTTTGCGATTTTGCATTTCCCGTTCTATCTGTTCTCTTGTTAGTGATAGTTGTTCCTGCGATTGTTTTACCGACAGTGTTGCTGCTCGTGAGCGCTCCCAATGATAAACGTTTGGATTCGCTGACCATTGTTCGTCGGTTATCCATGAGGGTTTTATTTGGTTTTCCATTTTAAAATTATATTTGTTAATTTCAGTTTGGATATTTCTTGGCTATCCTTTCGCGCATTGCAAACATTTTCTTCGCTTCTTCTTTCGAGTTCAGCTTTAAGCTCTTTTGTTCTTCGAGTTCCTTCAAATTTCTCTCCGTACTATTCTTGTGGGCTTGGATGCTGTATTCCATAGTTTTTATTTTCAGCGAAGTTATAATTATTTTTGAATTATTTTTTGGAGTAGTTATCATTTATTTTTATCATTCTTTGCGGACCCCTATTCGGAATTATGAACCAGAACAACAATTTACTAATCAAACATATAACTCTAATAATCATATATTTTTTGTCCCAAATATCTATTGTTTTTGTGACAAAACCATTCCAGCCAATCCAGATTTTTAATAGGGCAATTTAATTTTAAAGCATTTAATATAGTATTTAAAGTACATCACCTGTCATTATTAATTTTTCTGAGATATTAATCTCACTCTTACTTGTACGAGTAAGATAAAACCAATCTAAATTGTTTTCGTATCTTTCTGTTATATTAATTAATCTTTGATTCTTTGAACCAATTAAATTCCTTTCATTATCGGAATTATCATTTTCATATACTCCATCAATAATTAAATCAACATTGTCAACAATTTTTTGTGGTAATTCCTCGTATTTTTTGCCAGTAAATAAAATTATTCCAAGTCCTATATGTTGAATTCTCTCTGATAATACATGTAGCCCTTGTTGTAAAACAGGCTCCCCTCCAAGAAAGGTAACTCCCTCAATTTGATACTCCATTTTTGCATTATGAATAACTGTAATCAAATTCTCCAGCGAAATAATATTTGTTGGCTTAAGTGCTAACAGTTCCGGGTTACAACATCCAGCACAATGATTATCACAACCTTGAAACCAAATTGCCAATCTTTCAAATGGGCCTTCTGTCTCAGTACATTGATTTATTACTGCTATATTGAAATTATATTTCAAAGTTTATTTCTTTTGTAATAATATTAAATTTCACTTTAACTTCTGAATTTGGATAAATATATCCATCATTGTCAAATAAATACTCTGCAAGTTGAGTTACTAAAATATCCTCTAATTTATTCAAAATATCTCGCCCCCCTTTGCTGGTATCTGCTTTTGATATAACGTAATTCAAAAAATCGTCCATGTTATCAAAAACAAGATTAATCATCTTATTTTCCTTTAAATACTCAATTATTGGAGTAATTTTACTGCTTGCAATTGCTTTTTGAATTTCAGTATCTTGTATGAAATTGAATGTAACAATATTGCTATAACCAATTCTACCAAGCAATTCGGGTCGATTAATTTCATTTTCAAACTTATCTTTTATACATTCAGAAATTGTTTCTTTGATTTCATCATAGTTCATATTTGAACTCACTTTATTTGCTCCTATATTAGAAGTAAATACAATTATACATTCTGAAAAATATACCGTTTCTCCTTTATTGTCAGTGAGACGACCGTCTTCCAGAATTTGAAGAAATTTATCTAATATCTTTGGATGGGCTTTTTCTATCTCATCAAACAACAATACACAAAAAGGACGTTCTTTTATAATATTCGTCAATTGACCTCCTGCTTCGTAACCAATATAGCCAGGAGGTGCGCCAATTAATTTTTGGTCGCTGTGTTCGTGGTTATATTCACTCATATCAAAGCGAATACAAGCACTTTCATCGCCAAACAAAAATTCAGCAAGAGATTTGGCAAGTTCCGTTTTACCAACTCCTGTTGGACCAGCAAAAAACAAAACTCCTTTGGGTTTGCTTTTTGATTTACTGTGTTGTAATCCACTTAAACCTGTTTTGGCTCTTATTACAACTTCTCTGACTTTTGCTATAGCTACTTCCTGTCCTTTGACACGTTTTGCCAAAATATCACTTATCTCAACTACTTTCTTTGATTCAAGTTGTTCCCACGGACTATCTTTTTTGCCATATTTGTATAAAGATAACAGTTTTTCAACTGTCAAAGATTCAGTTGTTGATTTTGATAATTGTGCAATTTGAATAATTTCTTTTGTTGAAAAATTATCTAACCCATCAATCAAATCAATACAACTTCTTTCATCATCACTCAAACTTGTTTTTAAATTGAAATGGGAGGATATATTCTCCACAATTAATTTTCGTTCATCACGACTTGGATTTCCGAATGTGATTATTTTACTATCAGGATTTTTCTGATATAATGAAACAGGTATTTGTGCTATATTTTGTGTTACAAATATAACGACACTCCCTCCACTACTTATTTGTACCTTCTGCTCACAAACACCACGAACAATTTTAGTAAGATCATCCCTATCACAGTCTGCTAAACTCTGCTCACCTCCAAAAAGATAGTTCGAGTAATTTATTATGAAACAAACTCTTCGCTTTGAGTTAATCAGGTTTCTATATACAATTGAATAAAAATCAGCAGGGCGTTTGAATTGACCTGTTTGCTGATTATTGTTATCATCAAATAAATTTTCATCTAAACCTTCTACCTGCTTATCATTTGAAACAGATTTTGCATGAGGAGTTTCTAAATTAATGACATCGCCACTAACCAAACCTTCTACTCTGTCCCAAATATATATATCTTCAAAGAGCTTGGTTTCTTTTAGTTGCTTGACTAAAAAATCATTCAATTTTAAAAAGATGCCATCATGTAAATACTCATCTTGAACATTACCATCAATAAAAAACATCTTTTTGTAAGCAATTTCTCTTTTTAATTTTTCTGTCGAACTAATTATACTCATATTATCCTCCTTTTTTTAATATGTTTATTGTTTGGTTTGCCATTTTTCCATTTCTGTCGGGATTTGACCAAAGTATTTTCTTATCTTCAAGCTCAATACCATAAATACTTTCAAACATTTTTTCGAAATTTTCAATATCTTTTTCGCACGATAGTCCTTCATAATTATGAAACTTGTATATGAATTTTCCATCAAGATAAATCACAAAATTTACTTCTTCACCGTTTGGTTTTACCGAAGAAATTTTTGCATGATCGCCACACTCTTCTACGTTTTCTTTTTTTACTATAAAACCTTGATTTTTAATGATTTTAATTACTGAAGTTAACACCCTATTTCGAACAGCATTTTCTATTAAGGCTTCATTTTGTTCTTTATTTGCATTTTCAATTATGTCCCCAAAATTTACATTATCAGACAATTGAATTTCGAAGTTGCTATTTTTGAGTATTTTTTTCGCATTTTGCAATGCTCTTTTTTGGTATAGTTTACTATCTTGCATTTTTATCTTTGCAGCTTCGAGCAAAGTATTGCTATCTTTATAATTATTCTCTTTTGACGTTGCAATAATATAAGACTTAAGTAAATCGTCATCTGTAGTTGAAAGAGCAATTGAAACAATATCATCTGTACTACCAAAAATCAAATCAGTCATTTGTGAAATGGCCACTTTATAGTCTGTAATTTCTAAATCGAAATTATAAGCAATGTATGTGTCAATTGATGACATAAAAGAATTTGCTCGTTTAGATATGTTATTTAGTCGATCAAGAGCTGCATAGTCAAATGAAAAATTTGTATTTGCAAGCTCTTTTTCTAATTGTAGAATATCAAGGTCTTTCAAAATCTTTTCCATTACCTCGTCACGTACATTAGAGATTATATAAGTTAGTTTGTTATTGATATTTTATTTTGAAATTAGATAAGGCACAAGCGAGTACCATAACTAAATCACGGAAATCATCTATATATGATCTGATTTCTTCTTTGACAAT
>Ga0247844_1001307_pt1 | contig 46915 bp, 40 predicted proteins | sample LaCtaG_FD_192421 | JGI IMG/M metagenome (GOLD analysis project Ga0247844, IMG submission 192421) | Freshwater microbial communities from meromictic Lake La Cruz, Castile-La Mancha, Spain - LaCruzMarch201714.5m_1 | ecosystem: Environmental > Aquatic > Freshwater > Lake | place: Spain: Castile-La... | reverse complement strand
CGGTTCGCCGCGACGACCCGCGCCTTGCCCCGATTGCTCTGCTCGTCCGCCATCGTCATCCCTCCCGCCAACCCCATCAAGGAATCACAATTCATCTGGAATTGGCAGAATTTCTTCACAGGCTCCTACGCTGGGACGACGTTACGGAAGTGGCGGCTGTCCGAAGCTCAAAAAGTCCCAAAAAGGGAGAGGACTTGGGGGAACTCGTTCCCTCGAACGAGCGTGGACGGTAGCACACACGCGAAGCGCATCTTAACCCCCTGTTAACCACCGAAGCCCGAGCGTAACCTTCCCCCACCTTCAGCGATTCGGGACGCCGCCCGCCATGCCCGAAACCATCGCAAACGTGCTCGACGATGCCGAAGAACTCCCACTCACGGACGACCTCGCGACGGCCTGCGCCAATTGGCTCGCCCATTTAGCCCACAGCCGCGACGCAGCCGACCTGACGCAATCAGCCTATGAGCGCGACCTGCGCCAGTTCTTGAGTTTTCTCAAACTCCGCTGGGGCCACGCCCCGACGCTCGATAGCCTGCACAAAGCCGACGCCAAAGTCTTCCGCGCTTTCCTCGCCCACCGCCGCCGCCAGGGCGTATCAAGCCGCTCGCTCGCCCGCACGCTCAGCGCGCTCCGCATGTTTTTCCGCTGGCTCGAATCCAGCGACACCCTCAAGAACCGCGCCATTCAAACGATCAGCCTGCCGCGCCTGCCCCACACGGTCCCTAAGCCGCTGACCATCGACAAAGCCGCAGCCGTCATCACGGCCACACAGAACACCACCGACGATTGGATCGCTGCCCGCGATACCGCAGTCCTGCTCTTACTTTACGGTGCCGGTCTGCGCATTTCTGAAGCGTTGGGCCTGACCGTCAACGACGCCCCAAGCCCCGACCGAGACACCCTCATGATCACCGGCAAAGGCGGCAAGCAGCGCTTGGTACCCGTGCTGCCGGTTGTCATAACAGCCATCGAGCGCTACCGCGCACTGTGCCCCTATCCTCAAGACCGCCACGACCCTCTATTCCTCGGATCAAAAGGCGGCCCGCTCAGCCCCCGAATCATCCAGCTCGCGATGGAACGCCTGCGCGGTGACTTGACCTTGCCGCAGACCGCCACGCCGCACGCGCTGCGCCACTCGTACGCAACCCATCTGCTGTCGGCCGGAGCCGACCTGCGCCAGATCCAGGAACTCTTGGGCCACGCTTCACTGTCCACCACCCAGGTCTACACCGAAGTCGATCGCGACCGCCTTTTGGCCGTCTACGACAAAGCCCACCCCCGCAAATAGAAATAGCCTCTCGCTGATGGCGAGAGGCTATTTATGTTACGGTCCCATTGCGGGGAGGTGCTGAAAGACTGAGAGAAAACCCGGGCAAGTCCTACTTCGACACGCCGGTCGCTTTACGCATTTCCTCAGCGCGCGCCCGGATCTGATCGGGTGACGGCTTTTCACGAATAATCCACGCCTTGAGATCTTCGACGGCCTTAAGCTGGTCGGGCGTCGCGGCGCGGTTCGTGAGGCCCGGATCGACCGTCACAGTAGCGCCCGCCTTATTCGTTTCCGTGGTCGTCGCCTGGGCAAACATCATGTCGAAGCCTGCCTTCTTCGGCGCGATCTTCCAAACCGGCCCACCGAACACCAGCCCGGCATACATGGTCGACGCAATGTTTTCAGATGTTCCGCGAGCGACCGCCGCCTCATAGTACATACGATGCGTGTCGTCCGAAGTCCGCGTTTTGGCCTCGCAGTAATAATCGTGCAGCACCGCCGCGTCACGATAGGGACCATCGAATGGCCCGCCAACGACGGCCCACAACGACTTTGGAATCGACGCCCCGTTCGTCACATACCCAATCGGCACATCCCAGTGCACGCCGCGCGGATCAATGTACCCGAATGGCTGGACAAGTTTGATGTCCCGGTAGGTGTCCTGGGCTTGCTTTGGAACAAGAAACTCAGCGACCACATTGCTTTTGAATACATTGCTGCCGGTCACGACCTGGCTGGGCGGCGTCACGCCAGGGATTGCAATCGCAGGTAGCTTACCGTTCAGATAGGCCCAGCCACCAACGGCGATGCCAACGAAAAGCAAGAGGAAAAAAGTGAGAAACCGCATCAGACAACTCCTGAGGATGGGTCGAACACCCTGTGACGGACGAGATAGAAGGTGGCACCTGAACGATGCCTGAACCTCTCGCACTCACCCAAAAAGTGCGCGCAACACCACAGCACACATAACAGTCCTAAAGCGCATCACTGCGTGTCGGGACGGTCATGGACACCCCCTATATTAGTGAGTCTGTATATTGGTGCAATGACGTACGCAACTTATCCCAGCCCTCAGTAGTCTGGGAGAGAGGTGGCAGAGCCGCAAGCACGAGTTGTAACTTGTTGCAGTTCCGACCGAATTTTCCCCTATCACATGTGAATGGCGCGCTTCTCGACTGACATTGCCGCTTCCTTGACGGCTTCCGTCAGCGTGGGATGTGCATGACACGTCCGCGCCAGATCTTCTGACGACCCACCAAATTCCATCAGCACGCAAGCTTCCGCGATGATCTCGCCGGCATGTGGCCCGATGATATGGACGCCCAGCACCCGATCGGTCGTAGCGTCGGCGAGCACCTTGACGAACCCGTCCGTGGTCTTGTTGACTTTGGCGCGCCCGTTGGCAAGGAACGGGAACTTTCCGACCTTATAGGGAATGCCTGCAGCCTTGAGTTCTTCTTCCGTTTTGCCCACGGTGGCCACTTCCGGCGTCGTATAGATGACGCCCGGGATCACGTCGTAGTTGACGTGCCCGGACTGGCCCGCCAGAATTTCGGCCAGCGCCAATCCCTCGTCCTCGGCCTTGTGCGCAAGCATCGGCCCGGCGATCACATCGCCAATGGCATAAATGCCCGGCACATTCGTCGCAAAGTGTGCGTCAACCACAATCCTCTTACGCGGATCGAGCGCAACGCCAACCTCCGCAAGCCCAAGCCCATCCGTATAAGGCGTGCGCCCGATGCAAACGAGCACGACGTCCGCAAAAACATCGGTCGCCTCGCCCCCCGCTGACGGCTCGATCGTTACCACGCACCCGCTCGCATCTTTGACGACCTTCGTCACCTTGGACCCCAGCTTGAACGTCATCCCCTGCTTGGTTAGAATTTTCTGGAATTGATTGCAGACATCGAGGTCCATCCCCGGACAAATCCGGTCGAGATATTCGATCACCGTGACCTCGGAACCCAGACGGCGCCATACAGAGCCCAGCTCGAGCCCGATCACACCCGCCCCGATCACCAGCAACTTCTTCGGCACCAACGAAAGCTCCAGCGCGCCCGTTGACGACACGATCGTCTTTTCATCAATCTCGACACCCGGCAGGCGCGCGATATCCGAACCCGTTGCGATCACGATGTTCTTCGCCTCGATGACCAAGACAGACCCGTCGTCTTTCGTTACCGACACCTGACCGGCGGCAACAATCTTCCCCGTGCCGTGATGGGCGTCGATCTTGTTCTTCTTGAGCAGAAAAGCGACCCCGTCCACGTTACCTTTGACGCCGTCGGACTTGTAGCTTTGCATCTTGGCCAGATCGAGCTTGGGCGAAACGTCGATCCCCATGGCGGCAAACCCATGCCCCGCGTCCTCATAGGCTTCCGACGCATGCAGCAGCGCCTTCGACGGGATACAGCCCACGTTGAGGCACGTCCCGCCGTGCGTCGCACGCTTCTCGACGATAGCGACCTTCATGCCGAGTTGTGACGCGCGGATCGCGCACACATACCCACCTGGGCCCGAACCAATAACGACGAGATCGTAAGACATGGGCGTTCCTATACGTTTTCCCTTCCCCTGTGCGGAAAGGGCTCTGACGAAATCTACTCCTCCATGCGAGGAGGGGTTAGCTTTGACTTATTCCCCTCCCCCTCGCGGAGAGGGGTTAAGGGTGGGGGTAATGGAGGGGTGGGGCTAATCAAGGGGGCATACGTGAGAATACGATTGTCTAAGTTAGCCGCCCTTCGGCTCCGTCACCGTCCATGACACCGTCACATCCGGATTGCGGATCACCTCCCCCGTGGAGCGCAACCTATACTCACCGGGCTTGGCATCTAAAAACGGCGTCGTCGTCGGTGGCAGCATGAGGTTCTCAATCGCGCTGACACCCTTGCAAGCAATCCGGATTCCGGTTGCCGGATCGCAGGCCTCAATGACCCCATGATATTGCTGCTTGCCGAGCACGGTTTCCCCGTCACTCGCCAGCCGCGTCATGCCAACGAGTGCGACTTTGCCAACGAGCCAAGCCGCACGCGCCTCGTCCCATTCGGGACTGGATGGATATTGAGAGCCCACGAAAGCCGACCTTACAGTTCGAGGATGAAACGCTGAGGATCTTCCAGGCATTCCTTGACGCGAACAAGGAACGTCACGGCCTCTTTGCCGTCGACGATCCGGTGATCATACGACAGCGCAAGTGTCATCATCGGACGGGCGACGATCTGGCCCTGACGAACCACGGCGCGATCTTCGATCCGGTGCATACCCAAAATGCCCGACTGTGGGGCATTGAGGATCGGCGTCGACATCAGCGAGCCATACACGCCACCGTTGGTGATCGTGAACGTGCCGCCCTGCATGTCATCAATGCCGAGCTTGCCATCGCGAGCCCGCTTGCCGTAGCTCGCGATCTGCCCTTCGATTTCGGCAACCGTCATCCGGTCTGCTTCGCGCACAACCGGCACCACGAGACCCTTGTCGGTCCCAACAGCAACGCCGATGTGGTAGTAGTTCTTGTAGATAATGTCGCCGCCATCGATCTCGGCATTGACCGAGGGGATTTCTTTCAGCGCCTGCAAGCAGGCTTTCACGAAGAAGCCCATGAAGCCCAGCTTCACGCCGTGACGCTTCTCGAACAGGTCCTTATACTGAGAGCGCAGCGCCATCACGTTCGTCATGTCGACGTCGTTGAACGTGGTGAGCATGGCGGCGGTGTTCTGCGCATCCTTCAGGCGGCGCGCAATGGTCTGACGCAAGCGGCTCATCTTCACGCGCTCTTCGCGGTCCAGATCGCTGGCCGACGATGGCACCCGCAATTGCTGCGAGGGAACCGGCAATGGCGCACTGGCAACCGGAGCGGGCCGGGCGGCGGGCGCCGCAACAGCATTGGCCACGTCATGTTTCAAGACCTGACCGCGCTTGCCCGAACCATCGATATCGGCAATGTCGATACCCGTTTCAGCAGCCACTTTGCGCGCAGCAGGGCTCGGCGGCATTCCGCCGGCTGGAGCAGGCGCGGCAGCAGCCACGGGCGCGACGGCAGCGACAACGGCAGGAGCAGCAGCCGCAGGGGCAGCCGCACCGGCAGCACCTTCCCGGATCGAACCAAGCGCCGTGCCGACGGCAACCGTCGTGCCCTTCTCAACCGTAATCGCGGCCAGCACGCCAGCCGACTGCGCGCGCACTTCAACGGTCACTTTGTCCGTTTCGAGCTCGACCAGCGGCTCATCAACTTTGACGGCATCGCCGACCTTCTTGAACCACTGTCCAACGGTCGCCTCGCTCACGCTTTCGCCCAACGTCGGTACGACAATTTCCGTCGCCATAATAACCACCTGTCTCACTGTGAATGACCGCCGGGGCGGCCGATGTGCTGGCATTCTGTGTGCTGGCATTCAAACGTCTGGCCGACGCGAGTAACCCGCACCGACCGTCTGTTCCGTGTCTTGTTCGCGAAAGGGAAACGTCTGCCGCCCCGTCACAAATCCTTAAGAGTGCTTCCGAAAAAGTGGGAACCGGTTTTCCGATAAGAAGCATGACAAAACAAGAAGTTAGGGTCCGTCGTTAAATCCATCAACGTCGGACGGACCCTAAGGCGTCAGCCTGTCAGCGCCTCCTTGACGAGCGCGGACTGCTCTTGCAGGTGCTTGGACGCCAGACCCGTCGCCGTCGATGCCGATGACGCGCGGCCCGCATACTGGAAGCGTTTGGCCTTGCCCGAAAGGTGGCTCAGCACCCACTCCAGGTTCGGCTCCACGAAGTGCCATCCACCCATGTTGCGCGGCTCTTCCTGGCACCAGATCATCTCGGCATTCGCAAACCGTGCGAGCTCCTTGATCAGGGTGCGGGCCGGGAACGGATAAAGCTGCTCCAGTCGAAGGATGTAGACGTCTTTTATGCCGGCCGCCTCGCGCGCCTCGTACAGATCGTAATAGACCTTACCCGAGCAGATCACGACCCGCTTGATCTCGCTATCGGGCGCCAGCTTGATGACCGAATTGGCTTTCGCTTGCGCATCGTCCCACAACACGCGGTGGAATGTCGTGCCGGTCGCGAATTCCGCCAGATCCGAAATCACCCGCTTGTGCCGCAACAGCGACTTCGGCGACATGACGATCAGCGGCTTGCGGAACTTGCGGTGAATCTGGCGGCGCAGCACGTGGAAATAGTTGGCCGGCGTCGTGCAGTTGACGACCTGCCAGTTATCTTCCGCCGAAGACTGCAGATAGCGCTCGAGACGCGCAGAGGAATGCTCGGGACCTTGGCCCTCGTAGCCATGCGGCAGCAACACCACGAGGCCCGACATCCGCAGCCATTTGCGCTCACCCGACGACAGGAACTGATCAAAGATTACCTGCGCGCCGTTAGCAAAGTCACCGAATTGAGCCTCCCAGCAGGTCAGCGTCATCGGCTCCGCCAGCGAATAGCCGTACTCGAATCCGAGCACCGCTTCTTCCGACAGCATCGAGTTGATGACTTCGAACTTGCCCTGATCGGGCGCCACATGGCGCAATGGCGTGTAGCGGCGCTCGCTTTCCTGGTCTATGATTACCGCATGGCGGTGCGAGAACGTCCCGCGCTCGACATCCTGCCCCGACAGGCGAACGCCCGTACCCTCTTTAACGAGCGTACCAAACGCCAGATGTTCGGCCATTCCCCAATCGACGGTTTTTTCGCTGTCGACCATCTCGCGGCGCTTTTCGAGCAGCTTGGCAACGGTCCGGTGCGCATTGAAATCGCCCGGCAGCGTCGTAATGCGCGCGCCAATTCGCTTCAACCGTTCCAGATCGACACCGGTCTCACCCGATTCGGGCTCCTGACCAGCCGTCCCCATGGCAGCCCAGCGCCCATCGAACCAGTCGGCTTTGTTGGGCTTGAACGCATCGCTTTCGGCGAATTCAGCGTCGAGATGCGCACGGAACGCCGACTTCATTTCGTCGACGCCCGCAGTCGTCATCACGCCTTCATCGACGAGCCGCTTGGCATACATGTCGATCACCGACACATGCTGCTTGATCTTTTTATACATCAGCGGCTGCGTGAACAGTGGCTCGTCGCTCTCGTTGTGGCCATGGCGGCGATAGCAGAACATGTCGATCACGACCGGCTTCTGGAACCGCTGGCGGAACTCGGTCGCGATCTTGGCGACGTGAACCACGGCTTCGGGATCATCGCCATTGACGTGGAAGATCGGCGCTTCGATCATCAACGCGACATCCGAGCAATAGGGAGACGACCGCGACAGTCGGGGATTGGTCGTGAACCCGATCTGGTTGTTGATCACGAAGTGGATCGACCCGCCCGTGCGGTGACCCTGCAGCCCCGACAACCCGAAGCACTCGGCAACCACGCCCTGACCGGCAAACGCCGCATCGCCGTGGATCAGCAGCGGCATCACCGGTGTGCGCTCGCCCGGCTTGCACCCATGCTGATCCTGCTTGGCGCGCACCTTGCCGAGCACGACGGGATCGACGATTTCCAGATGCGACGGGTTCGCCGTCAGCGACAGATGCACGTTGTTGCCGTCAAACGACCGGTCAGACGACGCACCCAGATGGTACTTCACGTCGCCGGAGCCCTCGACATCGTCGGGCTTGAATGAACCGCCTTTGAATTCCTTGAAGATCGCGCGATGCTGCTTGCTCATCACCTGCGCGAGCACGTTGAGACGCCCGCGATGCGCCATCCCCAGGATGATTTCTTTGACGCCGAGTTGCCCACCGCGCTTGATGATCTGCTCAAGGGCCGGCACCATGGACTCGCCGCCTTCAAGCCCGAACCGCTTCGTCCCGGTGTACTTGACCTCGCAGAACTTCTCAAACATCTCCGCTTCGATGAGCTTGTTGAGGATCGCCTTGCGGCCTTCGGCGGTGAACTTGACGTCCTTTTCCGCGCCCTCGATGCGCTGCTGAATCCAGTCGCGCTGCGCCGGGTTGGTGATGTGGCTGTATTGATAACCGATATGCTGGCAGTAGGTCCGGCGCAGCAGCGTCACGATCTGGCGCATCGTCGCCGTATCGAAACCGAGCACTCGATCCAGAAAAATCGGCCGGTCGAGATCGGCATCGGTAAAGCCGTACGTCTCCGGCTTCAGCTCCTTGTGTACCTTGCGATCGGCGATCCCAAGCGGATCGAGGTCAGCGGCCAGATGGCCCATCCCGCGATAGGCCCGGATCAGCATCAGTGCGCGGATACTGTCTTGCGTTGCCCGCATTGATGCGGCTGGCGAGAGATCGAACCCGCCCTGCTGCGCCCGCTCCGACAGAACCTCGCGCACCCGGCGCTCCACGCCGCCAAAATCGCTCGTCAGCGCAGAAACCATATCGCCGTTGTTAGCAAGCTGATCGAGCGGCGTTGCCCACGTCGGGTTCAGCGGCTCGGAAGTACCGGCCCGCTCTTCCTTGAGGCTCTCGAAAAAGTGCCGCCATTCGTCGCCGACAGAGCCGGGGTTGGCTTCATATTGAGCCTGCATCTCTTCGATGTAGGCCGCATTCGTTCCAGACAAGAACGAGGTACGCAAAAAGTGAGCATTTTCAGCTTCGCGAGACATGGGTCATTCCATGAAAGCCCAGGGACGAGGGGAAACGGCACCCTGGGACGGGGAGGGACGCCCGGACTGTCATCAAACTGTGACGGCACAGCGGGGCATCCAAATAGTCGCACTCACTTAGTACACTTTTCCCACACGTTTAAGACCCCCAAAAGTTGGGGTGGGGGCCTAAATCCAGCCAGCACGTTTCAAGCGGGCTGCTCTGTACACATGATGGTATGCTGTTCCGATTTCACAATGTGGAGGAAAGAACAGATGGCGTGGATTGACCGATTGCCTTGGGTACTCGTGATCGGCGCGATTCTGACATTAGGGCTTGCGCCTTTTTACCCCGAACCTCACGTCTGGGAAAAGCTCAAGATGCTGTCGCAAGGCAACTTGACCAAGCCCATCGACATCTTCGACTTAGCCTTTCATGCCACGCCCTGGCTGCTCGGCAGCCTGAAATTAGCCCGCCTCATCATAGCCCCCCGCTAACGAAAAAAACCGGCCCGGTGCTTAACACACCGGACCGGCTTAAACCGCAACGTGTCATCCTGGCCGTAGCGCAGCGAAGAGCCGGGACCCAGGGCCACGAACTCCGCCGCTTCGACTGGCCAACCTTACTTCTTCAACGCTGCAGCCAGCGTCGTCCCCAAGCTTGCAGGTGAATCCGCGATAGCGATACCGGCCTTGCGCATGGCGTCGAACTTGTCCGAAGCAGCGCCCTTGCCGCCCGAAATGATCGCGCCAGCATGACCCATGCGGCGGCCCGGAGGGGCCGTTGAACCAGCAATAAAGCCTGCCATCGGCTTTGAGCGACCCTTCTTGGCCTGATGCATCAGGTATTCGCAGGCCTCTTCTTCGGCCGACCCGCCGATTTCGCCGATCATGATGATCGACGTGGTCTCGGGATCATTGAGGAACAGGTCGAGCACGTCGATGAACTCGGTGCCCTTCACCGGGTCGCCGCCGATGCCGACCGCAGTGGTCTGACCAAGGCCCGCGTCCGTCGTCTGCTTGACGGCTTCATATGTCAGCGTGCCCGAACGCGACACGACGCCAACGCTGCCCTTCATGAAGATGTTGCCCGGCATAATGCCGATCTTGCACTGATTGGGCGTCAAGACACCCGGGCAGTTCGGCCCGATCAGGCGCGATTTCGAACCCGTCAATGCGCGCTTCACGCGGATCATGTCCATCACTGGAATGCCTTCCGTGATGCAGATGATCAGCGGAATTTCAGCGTCGATGGCTTCCAGAATGGCATCAGCAGCAAACGGAGGCGGCACGTAAATCGCGCTGGCGTTCGCGCCGGTCTTGGCTTTCGCCTCTTCGACCGTGTTGAACAGCGGTTGATCGGCGAGTTCAGGATCGGGATGGAACCCGCCGCCCTTGCCCGGCGTCACGCCTCCAACGCACTGCGTGCCATACGCCTTCGCGCCCTTGGTATGAAACGTACCTTGCGCACCCGTGATGCCCTGGCAGATTACCTTTGTCGTCTTGTCGATAAGAACGGCCATGTTGAGCCCCTTGCTCTGAATTGTTTGGGTTCGTGAGCTTCAGCTCAAAACAGCTTCACGCCACCGGCCTCGGCCTTCCGGACTTCGTCGGTGATCTTCTTGGCCGCATCCGCAAGGTTGTCGGCGGGCACGATGGCCAGACCCGACTCCGCCATCATCTTCTTGCCGAGTTCGACGTTCGTGCCTTCGAGGCGCACCACGAGCGGCACCGTAATCGCCATTTCGCGCGCAGCCGCCATCACGCCGTCAGCGATGATATCGCACCGCATGATGCCGCCGAAAATGTTGACCAGAATACCTTTAACAGCCTTGTCGGCCAGGATCAGTTTGAACGCGGCCTGTACCTTTTCCTTGGACGCGCCGCCGCCGACATCGAGGAAGTTGGCCGGCTCCATGCCGTACAGCTTGATGATGTCCATGGTCGCCATGGCAAGACCGGCACCGTTCACAAGGCAGCCGATGGTGCCATCGAGCTTGATGAACGCGAGGTCGTCCTTGGACGCTTCGAGCTCCATCGGATCTTCTTCGTCGAGATCGCGATAGGCAACGATTTCTGGGTGGCGATAGAGCGCGTTGCTGTCAAAATCCATCTTGCCGTCGAGGCAAATGAGCTTGCCGTCCTTCGTGACGACGAGCGGATTGATTTCGAGCAGGCTCATATCCTTCTCGACAACCATCCGATAAAGGTTCTCGACCAGCTTGGAGCACTCGCCAACCTGCTTGCCAGTCAACCCGAGCGCAAACGCGACCTTGCGGCCGTGGAACGGCATGAAGCCGGTCGCCGGATCGATCGACATCGTCATGATCTTTTCGGGCGTGTTGTGCGCCACGTCTTCGATGTTCATGCCGCCTTCCTGGCTGACGATGAACGCCACCCGCGACGTCGCGCGATCGACCAGCGCCGACAGATAAAGTTCGCGCTCGATGGCAGAACCGTCTTCGACATAAAGCCGGTTGACCTTGCGGCCAGCGTCACCCGTCTGAATGGTCACCAGCGTATTGCCAAGCATCTGCTGGGCAAATTCCTGAACTTCCGCCACGGACTTGGCGATCCGCACGCCGCCCTTACCACCAGCAGCGGCTTCCTTGAACGTGCCCTTCCCGCGGCCACCTGCATGGATCTGCGCCTTCACGACCCAAACCGGACCTGGCAGCTTCGCCGCGGCCGCCACCGCTTCGTCAACCGAGAACGCGGGATAGCCGATACCGGTCGGCACACCGTACTGGCGATACAATTCCTTGGCCTGGTATTCGTGGATATTCATGGGTCGAAGTCCTCAGGAGGGAGCAGGATCATAAAGAACCACCCGTCACGGTCGTGTCGTTCACGCGCGCAAACAGGCGGATATGAGAGGCCGTCGGTTGGTCAGGGGGCGTTATGCGATTGGGCACCGGCTTATAACCAGCGCCCCACCGCCTGCAAGAATTAAGCGCCGAGGTTCGGAGCGATCGCTTCGCACGCGGCCACCAGGCCTTGCACGCTTTCGATAGACTTCATGAACATCGCCCGTTCCGAGCTGTTGAGGTCGATTTCGACGATGCGCTCGACGCCCGTCGAACCGATCACCACCGGCACGCCCACGTAAAGACCCTTCACGCCGTATTCACCGGCAAGATAGGCCGCGCACGGCAGCACGCGCTTTTGGTCTTTGAGATAGCTCTCAGCCATCTGGATGGCCGACGAGGCTGGTGCATAAAACGCCGACCCGGTCTTCAGCAGTGCAACGATCTCGCCGCCGCCTTTGCGCGTCCGGTCAACGATCTGATCGAGCTTATCTTGCTTGATCCAGCCCATCTTCACGAGGTCCGGCAGTGGCACGCCGGCGACCGACGAATACCGGATCAGCGGCACCATGTCGTCGCCATGCCCACCGAGCACGAACGCTGAAACGTCGTTAACCGAAACGTTCATTTCATCAGCCAGGAAGTGACGGAAGCGTGCCGTATCGAGCACGCCAGCCATGCCGACAACCTTTTCGCGCGGCAGGCCCGAGGCCTTCTGCAGCGCCCACACCATCGCATCGAGCGGGTTGGTCACGACAATCACGAACGCGTCGGGGGCGTATTTCTTAATGCCCGCGCCGACCTGCTCCATGACTTTGAGGTTGATGCCGATGAGGTCATCGCGGCTCATGCCAGGCTTGCGCGGCACGCCTGCCGTCACGATGCACACGCTGGCGCCTGCGATGTCGGCGTAAGAATTGGTGCCTTTCAGAGTGCAGTTGAAGCCTTCGACGGCACCGGATTGGGCCAGATCGAGCGACTTGCCCTGCGGCGTGCCTTCCGAGATGTCGAACAAAATGACATCGCCGAGTTCTTTAAGGGCGACGAGGTGGGCCAGCGTGCCGCCGATCATGCCTGCGCCGATCAATGCGATTTTGGTACGCGCCATGTTTTTGGTTCTCCTCGTTGGGTTGGCTGCTTGCCGGGGGTGTTGCAAAGCAGCATAAATGTCGCGGCCACGGCGTATCGCGAAAGCGCGCGCCGCTCAAGCACAACCAAAGCACTGCGCGACCAAAGTTGGCAAGACCACCCCCTCAAACCTGTCATTTAGGACCTGTGAAGCGCACACTGCCAACGTGTCATCCCGGACCAGTGAGGCGCAGCCGAACGCCAGATCCGGGACCCAGCGCATGAGCGCCGCAGACACCTTTCACCTTAAGCCCGCTCGGCCCGCGCGCGTCCAGCGAGGAACGCATCACTCCGCATCTCCATCAGCCGTGATGCCGTCCGCACGAAGTGATCCGACCCAGCACCAGTCGGATATAGCGCATCGGGCTCCGCCTCTGCCGACGCAATGAGGCAGACATGATTGTCGTAGAGCGTGTCGATCAGCGTAATGAATCGCCGTGCCACATCCCGCCGCGCAGGCCCCAGTACGGGGATGTCATCAATAAAGACCGTGTGAAAGTCGCGCGCGAGCGCCAGATAATCGCGCGGCCCCAGCGGTTTTTCGCACAGATCGCCGAACGAAAACCGAGCCGCTCCCATGCCCGCCTCGGGCACATTGATCGTCCGGCCTTTGACGTCGACCTCCGAATGCCGCCCCTTCGGCAATCCCGTAATCCGCTTCCAATGCAAATTGAGCGCACCCCGCGCCTCGGCATCGTTCGGACTGAAATAAAGCCGGTGACCCGACAACTTTTCGAGCCGGAAATCACGCGCGGAGGCAAGCTCGATGACGTCCATCCGGTCTTCGATTTCGTCGATGAACGGCAAGAACAGCTGCCGATTGAGCCCATTCTTATAAAGATCGCCCGGTAGCGCATTCGACGTCGCAACCACAACCACCCCAAGCCCGAACAACCCGCGAAACAATCGGCCCAGCACCATCGCATCCGCAATATCGGTGACGAACAGTTCGTCGAAACACAACAGTCGTGCCTTGGCCGCGATCCCCGCTGCGACGGTCGGGATCGGGTCGCCGTCAACGGACTTGCGAGCGTCCCCGATCCGATCGTGGGCCTCCGCCATGAACGCATGAAAATGGATGCGCCGCTTCAGCGGCTCGGCCACGGCCTCGAAAAACAAATCCATCAGCATCGATTTGCCGCGCCCGACGCCGCCATGAATGTAGAGCCCATGCGGCGCCGCCTCGCTCGCTTTCGTAAACCGCCCAAACAACGATGCGCGGAAACTAGCGCGACGCTCAAGCGTATCGGCGAGGTGGCTCAAACGGACCGCGCAGGCGCGCTGCGCATCGTCGGGCGCAAGGATCCCGCTGTCGATCCGCTGTTGATAGTGCTGGAGGACGCCACCCGCCATGCCAAAGCCCGCCCCATGTTTCGTGAACGCTCTCTCGCACGGCGCTGGCGGATTGCGAAGAGCCCCAGACGAAAGTCGACCCCCGAAACGAGCACCGCCAAGCCGACCAACTCAACCTGATCCAAATCAGAAAACGCAGGGTCAACCGCCGCCATAATCTGAGACGATATCCCCTCCGCACTGCACCATGCAACAGCGACGCATTGTCAGCCCTGCAATGTGATGCATATTTATCAAATATGAATCAGCAACTTAACGATTCGGCATGCAGATAGTGCAATGCTGGACTGCTATCTTTGCTTATTGTGCGTCGCAATAATTCCACCAGATCAAGCTACATTCGATGACAGTCGAAGCCAGCTCACCTTTCGAGCCCGGCATCCAGAAAGGAAGTCTCCTTATGACGAACGACAACATGTGGGGAGGTACAATCCGCAAGCTATGGCCGATGGAAGCTGACAAGTTCCGCGACCACTTGCTACGGCTTGATGCCAACAGCCGCCGCATGCGGTTCGCGCACGCCGTATCTGACAGCTTCATCTTTGACTATGCCAAGCGCATGTCTGAGAATGGCTCCATCGTTTATGCCTACATTGATGGCGATCGCGTCGGCGCTGTCGCCGAGTTGCGCAAGATTGGCGACACATGGGGCCATCAGGCCGAAGCCGCATTCTCGGTAGAGGATCAGTATAGGCAGAAGGGCATCGCGACCGAACTGCTCGGACGCGTCATTCGCTCGGCCCGCAATCGCGGCGTCTCAAACCTCATCATGAGCTGCCTCTCCGACAACGCAAAAATGCAAGCCGTCGCCCGCCACCACGATGCGACATTGCATTTCGAACAAGGCGAAGTGATCGGCGAAATCAGTCCCGACGGCGCCAATCCGATGTCGATCTTCGCCGAAGCCGTTGAAGATCGCATGGGCTACCTGCTCGCCATCCTAGACCTGCGTAAGCCACAGGTCACCGCAGAGCCAAAAGCTCTGCCGTCGAAAGCCGCCTGACGCTTATCGAGCATAGCGGCCTCAACGCTGAGGCTTCAGCATCACGATAAAGCCGCCCCGCAGCGCCGCTCCAGCAGCAGCCTGCGGGGCGGCTTTTTCGTTGGCTCGATGTCCTCGTCCAAATTGACAGCGCCAGTACGAGCCCTTCCAAATGCACGCGCCCCGCAAGCCCTCGCTCGCTGGCACTCAACGAGCGAATCTCACGTTGCCGCACGCGGCGGGGTTCAGCTTTCGGCTCCGTTATCAACGCAGCCCATTGGAAAGAAGCCGAACCACTGCGCGAGAAAAACGAGCAGGTTCGGCACGTTAGCAAAATTCGAAAAATGCCACCCAAAACCACGGACAAAAAAACAGGGTCCCGGAGAGGTGGTTAAACCGCCTAGCTACGACCACGAGTCCGAAAAAGAGCCTAAAATCATGAAAACAGACAGAAAATTGAGGATTTTACGCAACAGAGGGGGCTAATTGAAGCTCCGAAAGCGGACGGATTAGATTTTCCTGTCAACAAAAACAACAAATCTAGACATGCTAATTCAAGTCCGAACTGATTCGGACCGTTAATCAGGAGAGAACGCTAATGGCCAAGATTTCCGTTAAAGAAACGAAAGCAAAGACCCCCGCGAAGGCCCCTGTAAAGGTTGCCGCCACGGCTCCCGTCAAAGCCGCTGCTAAGGCCCCGGCCAAGAAAGCCGCTGCGCGCAAGCCAGCCGTCAAAGCTGTCGCCAAACCAGCCACCAAGCCGACAATCAAGCCAGCGACCAAGACGACCGCAAAGGCTCCTGCCAAGTCGCCTGCAAAGAAGCCCGCCAAGAAGGCTGCTTAATCAACGCGTTACCGGGAGGCCGAAGGTATCGGCCCAGGCCCCCGGACCTGCGCCTGCCACGAGTGCAGGCGGCGACGCTCTTCGCCGCCATCGTAAAATTGAAAGTCCCGTTTGCCCGTTTAAGACCGGTAGCTTTCAAGCTACCGGTCTTCAGTCATTGCTCAACATCGAAACAGTTTATTTGATAAACCGAGTCTGCTGCAATTAAACGCGTCGCTCGACCATTAACTTTTTCAATTCCGCGATGGCCTTGGCGGGATTAAGTCCTTTGGGGCAAGCCTTCGCGCAATTCATGATCGTATGGCAGCGATAGAGCCGGAATGGATCTTCCAGATTGTCGAGCCGCTCACCGGTCGCCTCGTCACGGCTGTCGATCACCCAGCGATAGGCCTGCAGCAACACGGCCGGTCCCAGATACCGGTCTTGGTTCCACCAGTAGCTCGGGCACGATGTCGAGCAGCAAGCGCACAAAATGCACTCGTAGAGCCCGTCGAGCTTCTCGCGATCGTCACGCGACTGCGTCCATTCTTTTGGCGGAGCCGGGGTGTCGGTCTTGAGCCAGGGTTCGATCGAGGCGTGCTGGGCGTAAAAATTGCTCATGTCCGGCACGAGGTCCTTAATGACCTTCATGTGCGGCAAAGGATAAATGTTCACGGCCCCGCGAACTTCGTCCATGCCCTTGAGACAGGCGAGCGTGTTCGTCCCGTCGATATTCATCGCGCACGACCCGCAGATGCCTTCCCGGCACGACCGGCGGAACGTCAGCGTCGGGTCGATTTCGTTTTTGATCTTCATCAGCGCATCGAGCACCATCGGCCCGCAGCTATCGAGATCGACCTGATAGGTGTCGACGCGTGGGTTTTCCCGATCGTCTGGACTCCAACGGTAGATCCGGAATTCCTTGAAGTTTCCACCCTTGACGGCAGCATTCCAGGTCTTGCCTTTTTTGACCGTCGAGTTCTTGGGAAGCGTGAGCTGAACCATGGGACCAGATTTTCCTAATCGCGGATGTCGAGGTTGTCCGATGCCGTCACCGGCGCGGGGAGCACGAATTCTCTAGGGTAGTCGTGTTGCAAACGTGAGCCTTCTGTCAACACTACGAAAGCCGCTTACCGTCTGGTTTATCAGTCTTCAGTCTTGGTACGTGCAGCCAGGCCCCATGCGACCTTAAAATTCGCAACCGACGATGAACGGATCACTCCAGCCGGTAGGATTTCAGCTGCCGCACCAGTTGGCACAATTTATCGGCTACATCGGCCCCGGTATCGACCGCGACCTTCAGCGTCGCCCGCTGCACGATCAGCCCGTTCAGCCGCTCCTGCTGCTCGCCAAACCCAAAATACAGCTCTTCGGGCGCAACGATCTCGCCATCTTCCACCGCCGACATCACGTCGAACGCGTTCTGCGATGCCAACACCAGCATGGATGCAACATCATTCATGATCTGCTGATACAGCTTCGCGGCTTCAGCATTCACCCGCGTACCATGAACACCAAACTTGAGCGGCGATGTCGGCGCACCCTCCCCGCAGAACAACCGCGGATTGCGCTGAAACCGGCGGAAGATCTCGCCCAGCCCCATGCAGCACGTCTCAAGATCACGCAACGCAACACCGGCCTTGCGCCGTGCCTTGACCCTGTCCGGCGTCTTGTCGTGCGCCGACCAGTTGATCGCAGCAATTGAAGCCACCGCGCCCAACGCCGCAATGGCTGGCAGCACGGCCGCGAAGGGGTCTGGCGGCACGCGCGTATCGCTGTCGCTTTCGACGGGCTTTGCCGCCGACGCAGGGGTCGTTGATTTCACCATCGGATGAGTGCCTCTCGATTGCGCCTCGCGCCAGGCTGCCCGGGCGTCGCCAGGCAACGTCACAGATCGCATCGGGTGTTACCATACCAGCGTCAGGGTTACAGCGCGCCCTACCAGGCAAAGATCACAACCGTTTCACGCCACAATGCGTCCTAAGTTTGAAGGTATCTACGCTGTGTCTGCGGCAATGGGCTGATCGGTCGCCAATGCCTTAACCGGCGAACCAATCGTCAAGCCGATCCCGCACTCCGCAGAATACCCAGACTGCACCGAACATCCATAACTACCCAGACGTCGTCAACCGTCAACGAGGAGACCAGCCGTGAGAAGCATGCCGCGATCGACACAATCCGTGCCGGCGCTTGCACTGCGTCCGGCTGACAGTCATCCAAAATGGTTGAACGACAATGGCACGTTCGTTGATTCAGCGTCGGCAGGAGGCCGAGCGCGCAAGGGTTGAAGCCTACGACGCGTCGCTGCGGCGGATGTCGCGGCCGCCGCGCCCTGCCCCGAATTTCCAAAACGCGATTGAGGAAGCCCGGCGCGGTTTCGAAGGGTCGGTCCTTCGCGATCCGGCGGCTTGGCGGCCTCAGCTAAAGACGCGTGACCCCGCGCGTCTGCGCCTAGCAGCAGCGCGCCATCTGTTTGCGCGTTACCCAGCCGCAGGCCACCTCGAACAGGTCTGGACTGCGACCGGCAGCCTTGAACCTGCCGAGATCAGACTGCGCAAGCGTTGGTACATCGTCGCAGCTTCCGGCGGCTCGCTGTTCAAGGAGGAAGCAGGTTATTGGCTGTCGCGCAAGGAAGTTCACGCCTTCCTCACCGCGCCCGCTGGCCTTGGCTTCGACGAAGCATTCTGGCATGCGATCGCCCGGTCCTACGCGGCCAATCCAGGGATTGCGCTTCGGATCGCCCGCTCCAAGATCGCCCAGTCGGACCGCTCCGCCGTCGCCTTCTGGCGCGAAGCCGTGCGCTTCTTTTGCGCAAATCCGGTCGGGATCGAGGAGTTGAACGACTATTGCGACTTCCTCGCGGACAGCTACCAGCATAACCCGCAGCTGAGCCTGAAAGGGCGCACGCTCGGCTCGCTGGGCCGCCAGATGTGCGAATGGCATCGAGACTTGGAGGCCATCGCGCGCATCGAAGCCGCAAACCGCCGTGCAGCACGGGGGCGCGGACAGCCTTTATCACTCCAAGCAGCGGGCAACGTTGCCTGGGCCGGGGCTGCCGTTTCAGATTGGTCGTGGACGTGGACGGCCAAGGACGGCAGCAAGCGCGAAGAGTACCTCGTCACGCAGCTGCGAACGGCGGCCTGCCTCGTAGCGGAAACGCGAGCCATGCACCACTGCGTATCGACTTACGCGGCCAAGTGCATAGCGGGACACGCGTCGATCTGGTCGCTACGCCGACGCGCGACCGGGGAAACCACGCGCCTGCTGACGATCGAACTCGATCGTGAGTACCGCGCGATCCAGATTCGCGGATTTGCCAACCGCTTGGCAACCCTTGAGGAGCGCAAACTCCTCGAACGGTGGGCCAAGGCCCGCAACATCGGACTGCCGAAATGACCACATCAACAAAAAGAGGGCAGCGGCCCCAACGAGCCGCTGCCCTCCTAAGACACTTCAAAATCGGCTCTTACGAGCCGCGCCTCAATACACGCGGGCTTTAGGCTCGATGTACTTGATCTCGTCGGTCAACGTGTTGGTGTGGACCGGACGGTCGCCCAATTCCACCGATCTCGTCTGATCGTCGGCAAACGCCAGCGTATGTTTCATGAAGTTGACGTCGTCACGCTTGGCGAAGTCCTCGCGCGCATGGGCCCCACGGCTTTCCTTGCGGGCCGCAGCACTCACGAGCGTCACGACAGCCTGCGAAATCAGGTTGTCGTACTCCATCGTCTCCATCAGATCGGAATTCCAAATCAGCGACCGGTCGGTCGTCTTGATGTCGGCGCTCTCCGACCAGATCTGGCTGATCTTGGAGACGCCTTCCGTCAGCACCGGACCGTCGCGATAAACCGCACAGTTGTTCTGCATCACGCGTTGCATCCGGCCCCGCAGCGAAGCCGTCGTCGTCTCGCCCTTGGCATAGCGGAACTTGTCGAGCCGCGACAAAGCCAGATCCTTAGCGGTCGCTGGCAGCGGCGGGAGGGCTGCCCGTGTCTTCACGGTTTCCTGACAGCGCAGCCCGGCCGCACGGCCAAACACGACGAGATCGATCAGCGAGTTTGACCCAAGCCGGTTAGCGCCATGAACCGAAACGCACGCCGCCTCGCCGATGGCCATCAGCCCCGGCACCACCGTATCCGGGTTGCCATCTTTCAGCGTCAGCACTTCCCCATGATAGTTCGTGGGAATGCCGCCCATGTTGTAGTGCACCGTCGGAATGACCGGAATTGGCTGTCGACGAAGATCGACACCGGCAAAAACCTTGGCGTTTTCAGTAATGCCCGGCAGACGCTCATGCAGGATCTTTGGATCGAGATGATCCAGGTGAAGGAAAATGTGGTCGCCGTCTTTGCCGACGCCCCGCCCTTCACGGATTTCCATCGTCATGGAGCGTGAGACAACATCGCGCGAGGCGAGGTCTTTGGCGTGGGGCGCATAGCGCTCCATGAACCGCTCGCCCTGACTGTTCGTCAGGTATCCGCCCTCGCCGCGCGCGCCCTCCGTAATGAGCACGCCCGCACCGTAGATGCCGGTTGGGTGGAACTGAACGAACTCCATGTCTTGCAATGGCAGCCCAGCGCGCAGAACCATCGCGTTGCCATCGCCCGTACAGGTGTGCGCCGACGTACACGAGAAATAGGCCCGCCCGTAGCCGCCCGTCGCAAGGATCGTCTTCTGCGCGCGGAATGCGTGGATCGTTCCATCTTCCATGCACAGCGCCACGACCCCGAGGCACGCGCCGTTGGCATCCATCAACAAGTCGATGGCAAAGTATTCGATGAAAAACTCAGTCGAGTGCCGCAGCGCTTGCCCGTAGAGGGTGTGCAGCATGGCATGACCGGTCCGGTCTGCAGCAGCACACGTGCGCTGAGCGGGCGGGCCTTCGCCGAATTCAGTGGTCATGCCACCGAACGGACGCTGGTAGATCTTGCCGTCTTCGGTCCGGCTGAACGGCACGCCATAGTGCTCAAGCTCGTAAACCGCCGCTGGCGCATTCCGGCAGAGATATTCGATGGCATCCTGGTCGCCCAGCCAGTCGGCACCTTTGACGGTGTCGTACATATGCCATTTCCAGTTATCCGGACCCATGTTGCCAAGTGAGGCAGCAACCCCGCCCTGAGCCGCAACCGTATGGGAGCGCGTTGGAAACACCTTCGAAATGCAGGCCGTGCGAAGACCCGCCTCTGACGCGCCAAGTGCTGCACGAAGCCCCGCCCCGCCCGCGCCCACGACAACGACATCGTATTCATGCTCGGTCACCGGATAGGCGGCGCCATTCGTCTTCGCGGCCATTGTATTAGGCTCCAAAGCTGAGTTTCAAAACGGCGAAAACGCACGCCATCGCGACTGCAATGGCAAAGAACGTATTCAGGGCCAGCGCGACGAGCTTGGACCCCTCACCGTGTACGTAGTCTTCAATGATCGTTTGCATGCCGAGCCGCATGTGGATCGTGCCCGAGATGATGAGCGCCAGAAGGGCAAGCGCGACGAACGGGTTACGGACAAGGTTCCGCGCTGCTGCAAAATCGGCACCAGCCACCGAAGCGACCAGCCAGACCAGAAAGATCGCGAGCACGGCGTTGGCCACGGCCGTCATCCGCTGCAGCATGAAGTGATCGGCACCTTCGTGGGCCGATCCGAGATGACGGACGTTTTTGAGAGGTGTGCGCATTTTCATAGGACCGACACTCCCGAAAGTTTCGTGAACCAGATCGCGCCGGTCAGCAGCAGAGATCCAAAAACGGTGCCCCACGACAACCGGTCGACGGTCGCCAGATCGAACCCGCGACCGGTGTCCCACAGCAGATGCCGCAAGCCGCCGAGCATGTGGTGCATCAACGCCCACGTATATCCAATGAGCACGACTTGACCGGGGAGCGAGCCAAAGATGGCGCTGACGGTATTGAAATAGTCCGGCCCAGTGGCCAGCGCGGTCAGCCACCAGACGAGCAAAATCGTGCCGACATACAATGCCACACCGGTGATCCGGTGGACGATGGACATCACCATATTGATGAGCGGCCGGTAGATTTGGAGATGCGGCGACAATGGCCGTTCTATTCTCAGGCTTCGTTCGGATTTAGCGTCGGCCATCCCGCGTCCTCAGTTGATCTGCAGAAGTGTTACGATGCCCCTGTGCGAATGGACGTGAGCACCATCTCAACACATGGTCTAGGTTGAACCGCCACGCGCACGGCAAAGAAATTGTTGCACCGCCCCCATCGCCACCCGACCCGGCGGGGTATGGGGTAACGTGATGCAGCCTGCGGCGCAATATCGCCAAATGGCGCAAACCTTATTTTGAACGTAAGCCCTGCGAAAGTCTGACGGCAAATACGACGGCGCAGACAGCATCAAGGGTTAGAACGAGCCTGTGATCGCGCGACCCAGCCCATACCCGCTTTCGTAGGCGTGTTCCGCAAGTCGGCCGAGGCACCAGTCGCCGGCGACCCCGACCATGTGTTTGCTCGAAAAAATGTAGCTTTCGCCGAGCGATTGATCGACCAGCCCCCACCGCCACAGGTGCGCCTGCATATGAGCCGGCTGAGCCGTCGTAAGCGAAAGCGCCCGGCGGACTTCTTCCCACATCTCACTAGCAATCACGTCTGGTTCGACATCCTCCGCCTCGCGGCTGAACCCAGGTGACGCATGAACAACGATATTCTCGCCGCTGCGCGACCGCCCCTGCTTGCTCGAATTGCGCGCAATCCATCGGATCACTTCCGACATGTCGGAAAAGACGTCCTGATTGGGCAGCACCGCGCTTTCAAAATGCACCATCAGCGACCAGCACGGCATCATCCGCACCCGCGAAAGCTGCCCAGCCATATCGTCCAACTTGCCGAGCAGCAGGCGTGCCTTGGGTGCTGGAACGCAGATCGCTACGGCATGAAACGGCCCAGCCGTTGTCTGATCGTCGAACCAGATCGTCCATCCAGCCTGACCCTTCGTTTCGCTGCGCGAGATCGTATGCGCCCGCCGTCCTGTATGGATACGCACGCCTTCAGCCAGAGGGCGCACCAGCGACGCCATACCGGGCGTACCAACGATCCAGGGCAGCATCTGGACGCCGTTCTCGCCGCCTTCGTTGGTCCGCGGCAACCATCGGGCCGCATAGCCCGACCCGCTGACTTCATCGAGATAGGTACCGAAATTCACCCCGCGCGCCGTCACATATTGAGCGCCATGATCGAACGATTGCGCCCCCGCACGCAGCGTCGCGATGCGGCCTCCGATAACGCGCTCCTCTTCGAAAACTTCGACGTAGCAACCGGCGCGGCGCATCGTCTGCGCACAGGTAAGCCCCGCCAGTCCCGCTCCAATCACTGCCGTCTGCTGTGTCACTGTTAGGCCACCCGTGACGGCACCGCATTTTGCACCTGTTCAGCAAAAAACGCGGCGCGGAAATAATGGACGCTCTATTCAACGAATCAAGCAACCCAGTCGTTGACGATCACGAGACCGGCAGCACAATTCAAGCCTGCCTAGATCAAATCTCAGTGTGATCAGCCGAAATACCACAACACAACGCTTAAAGAGCAATAAAGAACTGAGGAATAACTGACTGAAATAGCGAAATTATTTACAGACGACCACCCTGGCGTCTATTTAACCGGCGTGATCACCCCACAGGCAATCCGTTCGCCAGCATTGCCTTCGCCGTCCGAGATGTAGTCGTCCGCCTTCTCGAAAATCACGAAGGCCGTGCCGTCGGCATCGAAAATCGACTCTTCCGCTTCCCGGCTCAGCGTCACAAATGGGCTGAGGAATTCGACTTCAAGCTCACCCGATGCTGCCACGAAAAGGTTAGGCAGATCGCCCACCATCGGGCCTTCATCGTTCAGGTACCCGTGTTTGGCACCCAAAGGATTGTAAATCGCACCGGCACTCTTGAAGTCGCCCTCACATTTGCCGTTCTCATGCACATGGAATCCGTGTGCCCCTGGGGTCAAGCCTTTCAGCTTAATCCGCAACAGCACCCCCGCAGTCGTCTCGATCATCTTGACCGATCCGATCTCGCGACCGTCCACCGCCCTCAAGTCTGCGCGAGCCTTTTCACCGACAGCAAGCGCCGCGCTTTGAAAGGCCGCAAGCCCAGTCCAAAGCGCCATCAGTGCGGCTAAACCACGCATCATGTCAAATCCTGAATCCGCCCCCGCGAACCTGAAAGTTCGCAACCCCGGTTAACCGTTAAAGCGCAATCACCGATCTGCCAAGCGCCGCTTTAGCGTGGCATCAAAACCCAAGCATCCAGATCGAGCACAACCCCTTCGGCGTAGTCGCCGTTGTCCGTTTTGAATGGAAACGCGGCGCAGTTCGCATTTTTCGAAGCGATCATGCGAATACGCAGCGCACCCAGATCCGTCCGCCCTGGCAGCTCTGCCTTTTCAAGCACTTCCGACCACGCATACACAGTATCTCCGCCAAAGCACGGCGCAACATGCCGACCGCCGTTGATCGCCGCCAGATGGAACGCATTGCTCAACCCGTTGAAAGAAAGCGCCCGAGCAAGCGACAGCACCACGCCGCCATAAACCAGCCGCCGTCCGAATCGGCCCTGTCCTTCGGTGTGCTGGTTGAAATGCACTTTTGCGGTGTTCTGATACAGCCGCGTCGCCATCTGATGCTCGGCTTCCTCGATTGTCATCCCGTCGATGTGATCGATCCGCTCGCCAGCGGCATAGTCGCCCCAAAGGTACGGCGACCCCGCCAGTTCCCGGTCGTACGCGTCCCCGGAGATCACCGGCACAGCAGATCCCAGCGCTGACGGATCGACCCGTTCGGGTAGCTTCGGCACCACGGCCTCTGGTGCGGGTGCAGCCTTATCGCGCTTGCGCACCATCACCCAGCGCACATACTCGAGCACGACCTCGCCATGCTGATTGCGCCCCGTCGAGCGCACATAGACGGTCCCAGTCTCTTTGTTGGAATTCTCTTTCAGCCCAATGACTTCTGATACCGTCGACAGCGTATCGCCGGGATAAACCGCGCGGACGAACCGGCAATCGGCATAGCCGAGATTTGCCACCGCATTGAGCGAGATGTCGGGCACCGTTTTGCCAAACACGATGTGGAACACGAGCATGTCGTCGACGGGACTGTCGGCATAACCGATGGCCTGCGCAAACGCATTTGAAGACTGCACGGCAAAGCGCGGCCCATAAAGGGCCATGTATAGCGAAACGTCCCCCGCCCGCAGCGTGCGCGGGGTCGCGTGCCGGATAATCTGCCCGAAACGGAAATCTTCGAAATAGTTGCCCGGATTGGTCTTGAGTGCCGTCATAATCGGATGCCCCAGAGCTGATGAACCGTGCGAGACGCTCAGGCCCATTCGCCCAGACGCCATCCCGCAACCACAATCCCCGTTTGTCGGCTGGCCCCGCAATTCCCGCAATCGTCGGCATGGTCGCAGGAGAGAGACACCCACCCCTCACCGGCCGCACAACGATGCTTGAGCAACGCATTGCGTGAGACCAAGTCCCAGCGGATAGGCAGAACACGACACCCTCGGTGCACCGACCCGGACCCCGAAATACCCGTCCTTGATTATGTACCCGCGCAAATCATGCGCCTGATGCCGCAAGCTCGCCTCCGCAACAGCCCGCGCACTGGCTCGCCCCGGGGCAACGCCTTGGCCCGTCGCATCCTCGCAACCAGCCCGTACCGGGTTATGTCGTCCCGGTGTCCCGCCACCACACGCCGCGAGCATGAGCACCGGCACCGAAATCAACGCAAATCGTACATACGTCATCGAAGGGGTCCACTCTGAACGCAACCCCCACACCCTAAGCCCACCCTATGAGCGCAGACTTAACTCCCCACTCGATTTAGTACGGACGATATGTGGCCACCCCATGGCCAGCCTCCCCCCCCGCAAGAACCAAACCCCAAACGCTGACGCGAACCAAACCTCACGAAATCAGCTCCGCCCTTCAGCAGCTTCCGATAGCCCCATTTCCGAAATCGCTTCCGCAATCACCACCGTGCGTTGCGCCATCACCAGGTGCAGGCGCTCAACCATCCGCCCATCGACCGTGATGACGCCCTTCCGGTCATTCCCCGGTATCTTGAACGCTGAAATAATCTTGCGCGACCACTCAACTTCTTCCTCCGTCGGCGAAAAGATGTCGTTGCAAGGCCCGACCTGCGAGGGATGGATCAGCGTCTTGCCATCCATACCCAGCGTCCGCCCGTGCTCGCACTCCGCCCTGAACCCGACGTCGTCTTTGAATTCGTTATAGACGCCGTCGATCACGTCCAGGCCGTAGGCGCGAGCCGCGACCAGCGTCATGGCAAGCCACGGCACCACCGCAAAGCGGTCATGCGACATGCGCGCACGGCTTTCCTTCAAGAGATCGTTCGTCCCCAACACGAGACACGATAGCCGGTTTTCCGGATCAATCCCGGTCGCCGCGATCTCGCGCGCATTCACGATCGCCATCGGCGTCTCGATCATCGCCCACAGTCGTACCTTGTCCGAAACGCCCGCCGCCTTCAAAACCTTTGCTGCACTGACGACATCTCCGGGATGCGAGACCTTCGGCACCAAAATGGCATCCGGCTCGGCGGCAGCTGCCGCGAATAGGTCGGCACTTCCCCACGGGGTCTCCAACGCATTGACGCGAATAACCAATTCGCGCGAACCATACTCCTGCGACCGCACCGCCGCACACACATTGTCCCGCGCCTGTGGCTTGCTGTCAGGCGCAACCGAATCCTCAAGATCGAGGATCAACGTGTCGGCGGGGATCGTCTTTGCCTTTTCGAGTGCTCGCACGTTCGCGCCCGGCATATAGAGTACGCTTCGCCGTGGACGGATAGTCATAGGTGCAGGTCTCCCATGTGCAACGGCCCGCTCAGGGCCCAAACCAATAAAACATACTGCACTGCGAAAACCTCGCAACCCTTGCTAAAGATGACCAACGCCAGAGTAAAAACCCTGAAGGCACCGCCCCCAATGGCCCGCATCATCGCCATCTCTTCGCAAGTCGCTTACGGCCATGTCGGCCTGTCGATCATCGTCCCAGCGCTTCACGCCTTGGGCCACACCGTCATGGCCCTCCCCACTGTGCTGCTGTCAAACCACCCCGGCAACGCCTATCGTGCCGGCTCAGCCATTGACCCTGAAGTCCTGCACGAGATGCTGGATGCCCTCGGCCAGAACGGTTGGCTCACCAGCATCGACGCAATCATGACCGGCTACCTCCCAACCGTCGATCACGTCGCCTTCGCCCGCCGCGCCGTCGAACAGGTCCGCGCCACCAATCCAGCCCGCCACGTCACCTACCTGTGCGACCCCGTACTCGGCGACGACCCCAAAGGCCTCTACATCGACGAGCGCGCAGCAATCGCCATCCGCAACGATTTGATCCCGCACGCTGACATCGTAACCCCCAACCGGTTTGAACTCTCGTTCTTGCTTGGGCGCGATGTTAACGGAGCAGCGACGACTGCGTCCCCTCGTCCCGCCATCCGCACGATCGCCACCTCGATCCCTTCCGCCAACCCCGGCGAAACCCTCAACGTCTCGATTTTCAGGGAAGCAAGATCCGTGACCCGCGTCCCCCTGCGCGCAAACGCGCCCCACGGCACCGGCGACCTGTTCTCCGCTTTGTACCTGGCAGCCCATCTCGAAGGCGGACCCGACAGCGACGCCTTGGCTTTCGCCACCGCAGGTGTCGATCGCACTTTAGCGGCTTCAGCCGGCGCCGATGCTCTTTTAATCTCAGCCCTCCCCAACACAGCCACAGCGCCCGCACCGTGGCCGGTCGAGCCGCAAACCTCTTGAACCAAAGTCGCAAAGCCCGCACACTCTTTCCGGACTGTCACGCCAAACGCACGGGACCCGGAGGCGCGCACACCAAACCATGAGACCAAGCAAGCGAGAGCACCCTATGTCCCTTTTCCCCACCCACCTGACCGATCGCTTCCGCCGCTTCAAATTCCGCCACTTCGACCAGAACCGCGACACCTACGAGGAGTTGGCGAACTTCGGTCAGAACCCCGATGTGATGATCGTCTCGTGTTGCGACAGCCGCTGCGACCCGGAAACGATCTTCAGCGCCATGCCCGGTGAGCTGTTCGTCGTCCGCAATGTCGCAAACCTCGTTCCGCCGTATGAAACGGGCGGCAAATACCATGGCGTCTCCGCCGCACTCGAATTCGCCGTCCTGAACCTGCGCGTAAAACACATCGTCGTGATGGGTCATTCCGGCTGCGGCGGCATCAAGGCCGCCCTGGAACAAAGCAGCGCCCGCCAGACCGAAGTGATGTTCATCCAGCAGTGGATGTCGATGCTGGACGACTGCCGCCTGAGCGTTCTGGCCAGTCACCAATCCTCGTCGCGCAAAGACATGCAGAATGCCCTGGAGCGCGAAAGCGTGAAGGTCTCTTTGGCCAACCTGCGCACATTCCCATGCGTCCAGATCTTGGAAAACAAGAGCAAACTCGAATTGCACGGTGCCTATTTCGACATCCCTACCGGCAACCTGGAAGTCCTCAATCAGCAGAACGGCGAATTCCACGCCCTCTGAAGTCCACCTCTCGGTTCGCATCAAAATAGGGCGGGAAGCGCAAGCCTCCCGCCCTTAAATTTGTAGGTTGGGCCAAGCGCTTGCGCGACCCAACAGCTTAAAGCGGATTCTAAGCAGCGCTTGCCAGATTGCGCAGCACGTAGTGCAGAATGCCGCCATTCCGGAAATATTCGATCTCGTCCAGCGTATCGATCCGGCAGATGATCGGAACCTGCTTCACCGAACCATCCGTCGACGTGATCTCGGCAATCATCTTCTGGCGTGGCTTGACGTCCGCAAGCCCCAGGATCGACACCGTCTCGGAGCCATCGAGCCCCAGCGTCTGCGCATTCGTGCCCTCTTCGAAAACGAACGGGACGACGCCCATGCCGACCAGATTCGACCGATGAATGCGCTCATACGATTGCGCAATCACCGCTTTCACGCCGAGCAGATTGGTACCCTTAGCCGCCCAGTCGCGCGACGAACCGTTGCCATACTCGATCCCGGCAAACACCACCAGCGGCACGCCTTCGGCTTGATACTTCATCGAAGCGTCATAAATCGGCATCGCCGTGCCGTCTGGGAAGTGCTTGGTCAGGCCGCCTTCCTTCACGTTGCCTGCCGCATCCTTCATCATCGCATTCTTGATGCGGATGTTGGCGAACGTGCCGCGCATCATGACTTCATGATTGCCGCGCCGCGTGCCGTACTGGTTGAAGTCGGCTGGAGCCACATTGTTAGCCAGCAGGTAAGCACCGGCCGGACTGTCCTTTTTGATCGACCCGGCAGGCGAGATGTGGTCGGTCGTGATCTTATCGCCAAACAGCCCGAGGATCCGCGCGCCCTTGATGTCACCGATCGCAATCGGCTTCGACGTCAATTGCGTGAAGTATGGCGGATTCTGCACGTAGGTCGACGCATTATCCCACGCATACGTCTGCCCCGAGCCACTATCGACGCCCTGCCAATTCACATCGCCCTTGAACACATCGGCGTAACGCGACTTGAACAATTCGCGTGTGATGTTGTCGGCAATGAACTGCTGGATTTCCTGCGATGTCGGCCAGATGTCCTTTAGGAACACCGGACGCATGTCCGAGCCGATGCCGATGGGCTCGGTCGTCAGGTCTTTCTGCACCGTCCCAGCGAGCGCATAGGCAACGACCAGTGGCGGCGAGGCGAGATAGTTGGCCTGCACGTCAGGAGACACGCGGCCTTCAAAGTTGCGATTGCCGGAAATGACTGCCGACGCAACCAGCCCATTCTCGTTAATGGCCTTGGAGATATCGGCGCTCAGCGGCCCCGAGTTACCAATGCACGTCGTGCAACCAAATCCAACCACGTTGAAGCCCAGCGCATCGAGGAAAGGCTGTAATCCAGCCTTGTCCAGATAAGCCTGAACCACCTGCGACCCAGGCGCCAGCGACGTCTTCACCCAAGGCTTGGACTTCAAGCCCTTGGCAACCGCGTTACGGGCAAGCAGCCCTGCCGCGATCAGCACGCTCGGGTTTGACGTATTGGTACAGCTTGTGATCGCCGCGATCACCACGTCGCCGTGTCCCAGATCGAACGGCTTCCCGGCGACCGGCACGCGCTTATCCAACTCACCCGGCTTCTTGTATTCCGTCTCAAGCGAAGCCGCAAAGCCAGCCTTGATCCCGGTCAGTGGAATGCGGCCTTCGGGACGCTTTGGTCCTGCCATCGACGGCACAACGCTGCCCAATTCCAGATCCAACGTGTCGGTGAACACCGGATCGGCACTGCCCGCCGCACGCCACAGGCCTTGCGCCTTTGAATAGGCTTCAACCAGCGCGATGCGGCCTTCGTCACGGCCTGTGATCGTGAGGTAAGACAGCGTTTCGCCATCGACTGGGAAGAACCCGCACGTCGCGCCGTATTCCGGCGCCATATTGGCAATTGTGGCACGGTCGGCCAGCGTCATGGCATCAAGGCCCGGCCCGTAGAACTCGACGAATTTGTTTACCACGCCCTTTTTACGCAGCATCTGCGTTACGGTCAGCACGAGGTCGGTTGCGGTGACGCCTTCGGTCAGCTTGCCCGTCAGTTTGAAACCGATCACTTCCGGGATCAGCATCGACTGCGCCTGCCCCAGCATCGCAGCTTCCGCCTCGATCCCGCCAACACCCCAGCCCAGAACCGCAAGCCCGTTCACCATCGTCGTGTGGCTGTCGGTTCCAACCAGCGTATCGGGATACGCGATAAGTTCGCCTTCAGGCGTCTTTGCGCTCCACACCGTCTGCGACAGGTATTCCAAGTTGACCTGATGGCAGATGCCCGTTCCCGGCGGCACGACGCGGAAGTTGGCGAACGCGCCTTGGCCCCATTTCAGGAACTTATAGCGCTCCATGTTCCGCTCGTATTCGAGCTTGACGTTATCCGCCAGCGCCTTGGGCGTTCCGAATTCGTCTACGATTACCGAGTGGTCGATCACCAGATCGACGGGCACCAGCGGGTTGATCTTGTTGGCGTTTCCGCCCAGCTTGTTCATCCCGTCGCGCATCGCGGCCAGATCGACCACGGCGGGCACACCGGTGAAATCCTGCATCAGAACGCGGGCGGGACGAAACCCGATTTCACGCCCCGCCTTGCCCTTGTCGTTGAGCCATTCGACCATGCCCTCGATGTCGGCTTTCGTCACCGTGCGACCGTCTTCATGGCGCAGCAGGTTTTCCAGCAGCACTTTCATCGAGAATGGCAATTTCGAAATACCCGGCAGGCCGTTCTTTTCAGCATCCGGCAGAGAGTAATAAACGTAGGTCTTTCCACCTGCGGTCAGCGACCGCTTACATTTGAAGCTGTCAAGCGAAGCAGGGGTCATCGAGATCGTCTCGGCGCTCATGGGCAAATCTCCAGGAAATAAAGATAATTGCGGGCAGGCAGAGCAGGATGCAGCGTGAGGCAGAGCAACGCGCTAGACCGGGCTCGCCGCGCCGTCGGAGTGCCGACGGAGGAGGATTGGCGATCCAACCCTATTTTTTGCGCTAGCATCGTGAAGTGTGCGGCAGATATACATCGGTCCCAAACTGAATTCCACACCAACTTCGGTTGGGAGTCGACCCCGCCAGCCTGCCCGATAAACCGACCTCACCCCCACGAAACGTTATCCCAGCGTCATTGCGCAGCAATGCTCTGCATCGACGCCTTGGATCCAGTCAACCATCGTCTTGGCACCACCCTGCGTGAAACTCACCGTTCAAAACCTGCGCCTCGAACGCAGCGGCCGCCCGGTCGTCGCCGACCTGTCGTTCACGCTGCCCGCCGGTGAAGCCCTTCTGCTGACCGGCGCAAACGGCGCAGGAAAATCGACGCTTCTGCGCGCCCTCGCTGGCCTTTTTGCCCCCACCAACGGCACCATCCGCCTCGACGGACCACCCGGTGATTTCGACGCTGATCTGACGGTCGCAGAACGCTGCCATGTCATCGGTCACCAGAACGGCCTCAAATCGGCGCTGACCGCCTTTGAAAACCTACTCTTCTGGTCAAACTACTTCGGCGCATCCAACCCGGCTGCCCGGGTCGACGCAGCCCTCGACCGCATGGATCTCGCCTCTCTGGCCGAAATCCCCGCAGCTTACATGTCCGCTGGTCAGAAGCGCCGCTTAGGTCTCGCCCGCCTGCTCGTCGCCGACCGCCCCGTCTGGCTCCTCGACGAACCAACCGTTTCCCTCGACCAGGCCTCCGCCGCACGCCTTGGCAACATCATCAACACGCACGTTGCTTCAGGCGGACTTGCAATCGCTGCAACCCACCTCCCGCTCGGCCTCGACAACGCGCGCGAACTCCGTCTCACGCCGCCCGCAGTCACCGCCGCCGAGGACCACCTATGATGCAATCCTTTTGGGCTCTCGTTCGCCGCGATCTTCATCTCGCCATGCGCGAAGGCGGCGCTGTCGGTACCGCCCTTGGCTTTTATCTCGTGGTGACGGCGCTGCTCCCGCTTGGCTTGGGCCCCGACCTCAAACAATTGGGCCGCATCGCCCCTGGCATGCTGTGGATCGCGCTCCTCTTAGCAGCGCTCCTGTCACTGGCCCGCATCTTCGAATCCGACGACGAAGACGGCTCCCTCGACGTCCTGGCCACCGGCACTCTGCCGCTCGAAGCCGTCGCCGCCGCCAAATCTCTCGCCCATTGGATCTCGACCGGCATCCCGCTGACCCTGCTCGCCCCCCTCCTGGGCCTCATGCTGAACCTCGACATCGACGCCTACCTTCCTCTTGTGGCAACCATGCTGATTGGCACGCCCGCCATCAGCTTCCTCGGCGCGGTCGGCGCGGCACTCACCTTGAAGGCGCGCCGCGGCGGGCTCTTGATCGCCCTCCTGGTGTTGCCGCTGTTCATCCCCACATTGATCTTCGGCATTTCCGCCGTGACCGCCATCGTGCTTGATACCGGCGGCTCAAAGGCTGCCTTCGCCATTCTGTCCGCCATCAGCCTGGGATCTTTCGTCATCGGCCCCATCGCATCTGCCGCTGCCCTCCGCCTGCAACTCCAATAGCCCGCGTCAACGCACCATCACCCGTACCCTGGACCCAAACCCCGGCAGGCCTTAAAATGCCACCTATGCAAACTCAATCGATTACCCAAAAGCTGGCCAACCCGACCGTTTTCATGAACCTGTCGGGCGCAATCCTCCCTTGGTTATCGGGTGCTGCGGCGATCATGATCGCTTGGGGCCTCCTGATCGGTTTCCAGACGCCGCCCGACTATCAGCAGGGCCAGACCGTCAAGATCATGTTCATCCATGTCCCGGCCGCTTGGCTCTCCATGATGGCCTACGTGATCGTCGCCGTGTCGAGCTTCGGCCTGCTGGTCTTCCGCCACCCGTTAGCCGACGTATCCGCAAAAGCCGCCGCCCCCATCGGCGCGGTGTTCACGCTGATCGCCCTGGCCACCGGCTCACTCTGGGGCAAGCCGACGTGGGGCACCTACTGGCAATGGGACGCCCGCATGACCTCGGTGCTCATTCTGCTGTTCCTCTATCTCGGCCTGATGGCGTTGCGGTCGTCCATCGAAGACGAAACTTTGGCCAGCAAACTGACCGCCGTCTTAGCCCTCACCGGCATCGTCATTTTGCCAGTCATCAAGTTCTCGGTCGACTGGTGGAACACGCTCCACCAGCCAGCCGGCGTCATCAAGGGCGGCCTCGACCCGGTATTCCTCAAGCCTCTGCTGATATCTGCGGTCGGTTTCTCGTTACTGTTCTTTGCCCTGCACATGAAGGGCATGCGTAACGAAGTGCTTCGCCGCCGTGTCAAAGCCCGCCAGCTCAAAGAAGTCGACCGCGCCGCCCGCCAGGGAGCCCCCGCATGATCCCAGACATGGGCAAACACGCCATCTTCATCTGGTCGAGCTACGCCATCATGGCCGGAGTTCTCGGCGCATTGATTGCCTGGCTAATCTTCGACGGCCGCCGCCAAGCTCGCTTGCTCGCCCAATTCGACACCCGCCGTTCAAAGAATTAATCACCACGCTCCTCATGGCCACGTCTGTGGCCACCCACGGCAACTCAACCGTTGGCACCAGCCCGGACCCCACGCCATGACCCAAGCCACGCCTCCAGTTCCGCGCCGCATCGGCTGGGTCGCCCTACCGGTCGCCATCTTCGGCACCATCGCTATTTTGTTTGCAACCGCTTTGAAACCCGGCGGCGACCCGTCCCGGTTGCCATCCGTCTTCATCGGCAAGCCCGCCCCCGCCTACGCATTCGCTGCAATCCCCGAGCTTGCCGCAACCGCCACTGCGGCAGGCTTTGATCAGTCAGCCCTTGCCAAAGGGGCAACCGTCACCGTCGTGAACTTTTTTGCGTCCTGGTGCGCGCCCTGCGTTGACGAACATCCCCAACTCACAACAATCGCAGCCCGCCCCGGCGTCAGGCTTTTCGGCGTCAACGTGAAGGACGACCCGGCTGCTGCCCGCCAATTCCTGTCGCGATACGGGAACCCGTACGCCGCCATCGGCGCCGACCGCAACGGTCGCGGCTCGATTGAATGGGGCGTTTACGGTACCCCGGAAACGTTCATCCTCGATTCCGCGGGCCGCATCGCATTCAAACACGTCGGCCCGATCTCACAGTCCGATCTCGCCGCCAAAATCTACCCCGCCATCGAGGCCGCCAGCAAAGCCGCAGTAAAAACCCAGTAAAGTAACAATTGCCCCCACCGTGCGCGTATCACGAGCTAAGTCGCCGCCAATTCGCTCACGACGCCTCACCCGCTTGTGTCTGGCCCGACGCCACCCGTTGACAGATAGTGTGCCCATGAAAACCAACCTCAAGGTTCCCCGCAGCACACGCACGATCAACGCAATTTTTGCCCTGTGCGCGCTCGCAGCCCTCCCGTCCGCCGCGCAAGCGCAAGCCGAACCGGACCTCTCCAACCCCTCAGTCCTTCCAGGCCCCTCGCCTGTCATCGGCGTGATCGAGTTATTCACCAGTCAGGGCTGCTCGTCCTGCCCGCCCGCCGACGCATTGATGAAAACCTATGCCAACCGCGCGGATCTCTTGGTCCTGTCGCTGCCGGTGGACTACTGGGACTACCTCGGCTGGAAAGACACCCTCGGCAATGCGAAGAACTCCGAGCGCCAGCGCAACTACGCCAAGGCGCGCGGCGACGGGCAGGTCTACACACCCCAGGCCGTGATCAACGGCGTTGCCCATGTCAACGGCGCATCCCGCCGCGACATCGACGCCGCCATTGCCGACAGCCAGAAGGACATTGCCGCAAACCGAGTGCCCGTCCGGTCCTGGACCGACCGCCACAACATCCAAATCGAAGCCGGTGCAGCGACGGCCCAATCGACCGTGAAAGAAGCGATCATCTGGCTGGCCGTCATTCAAAAGACCGCCGACGTGACGATTGCCCAAGGCGAAAATCGCGGCAGAACCATAACCTATACCAACGTTGTTCGCGAGTTGACGCCGGTCGGCACCTGGACCGGCCAACCCATGCGCATCCAACTCGCCCGCTCAGCCCTGATGCGCCCGCAAATGGAAAGCGTCGCCGTCCTCATACAACAGGGAAAAGCCGGTCCCATCATCGGCGCATCCCTTACCGGCCTGTGGTAAGTGGCCCCCCACTGTCATCCCGGCCAAGTGAGGCCCCTTGGCCGAATGCCGACCCGGGACCGAGCACATTAGCGCCGAAGGCCCATCTTCATCGCCTCGTAATCCGCCCCCAAATTTGTCATCCTCGGGCTTGTCCCGAGGACCCATCCATCAACAGGCTCCACCCAGCCGCAGCGAGCAGAAAAGCAAACCTGATTCCCCTCCCCCTTGTGGGGAGGGGTTAGGGGTGGGGGTCGCTGCGCGGGCGACTGGCAGCAATGCGAACAGCGCGTGAAACATCCATCCCCCTCACCACGGATTCCCGTCCTCATCCTCTCCAGCCCCCAATCCACCCCGCAGCGCGTACAATTCTTCAGTCACATAAGGCCCGCCCCCGGTGCGCGGCCTTGAAGAAAACAGCGCAAACCGGTGCATGAAAATCGGCTCGAATTTGATCGTCGCGTTTACGCTCAAAAACCGCGCCAGCTTGACCTCGTCGGCATGTTGCAATCGCGCCAGCGTCACATGCGGACGGAACGGACGCTTCGATGGCCCCAACCCCGCCCCGCGTGCCGCCCGGTCACACGCCCGCGCCAACGCCTCTAATCCAGCACACGGCTCAACACTGGCAAACAGCGTATGCGGCTCGGCCCCAAACGTCCCCAGGCCCGCAATCGTGAGATTGAACGCATCCGCCTGCGCCGTCTCCAGCAGATCCATGACATCCCTGGCCTGTGCATCCGACACATCGCCAAAAAACCGCAACGTCAGGTGCAGATTATCAATGTCGACCCAAGACACCCCCGGCAACGGCATCTCCAGCGCCGCCAGCTCGTCGCGCACATCCTCCGGCAATTCCAGTCCAGCAAACAGCCTCGGCATCCCCGCCTCCCTTCCCACAATTGTCATCCCGGGCCAGTGAGGCGCAGCCGAACGCCGGACCCGGGACCCAGCGCATCAGCGCCGCAGGCACCACAATCTCACTTCACAGCCGCAACCCGCCCGATCAACGCCTCCACCGACGGCAAGATCCGCGCAACGATCACCTTGATCCCAGGTGCCGTCGGATGAATCCCGTCGCCCTGATTGAGCGCCGGGTCCATCACCACACCATCGAGAAAGAACGGATACAAAAGCGCGTCGTACTTGGTGGCCAGCGCTGGAAAAATTGCATCGAACTGTGCGGCATAGCTATCCCCCCAGTTCTTCGGCGCGCGCATCCCGGCCACAAGCACGGGCAGCTTCCGTGCGGCGAGCCTGCCCATGATCGCATCCATTGACTTGGTCGTTGCCGCAACGTCAATCCCGCGCAAGGCATCGTTGGCCCCAAGCTCGAGGATCACCGCATCCGCATCGTCGGGCACAGCCCAGTCGAACCGTTCCAGCCCTGCCGACGCCGTATCCCCCGACACGCCCGCATTCACGACCTCGACTTTGTGCCCGCGCGCGTTTAGCGCCGCCTGCAACTGAGCCGGAAAAGCGTCTCGCAGCGCGACGCCAAATCCCGCCGTCAAACTATCGCCAAACGCGACGAGTTTGATAGCATCCTTGGCCGCCGCCGATCCAGCCAGTCCACCCGCATTGAACAGCGCCACGACCACCACCATCTGGACTAAGCGATAGAATGGGAACGATAAGACCTGCTGAAACATTGGACAATTTGCTTTCCTTAAAGTCCGGCCCTCACGACTTTACGTAGGCCATCCAACCTGTGTCACAAGCATGACGCGGCAAAATTCCGAAAGTGCGCCACCCGCCATGCCTCTCACCACAACGCCCGCGATCGCGTCCCTGCGTGACGTCAGTCTCACGCTCTCCAGCCGCGCGGGTCCCGTGTCGATCCTGCGCGACATCGCCCTCGACGTAAAATCCGGCCAGTCGCTGGCCATCGTTGGCCCGTCGGGCTCCGGAAAATCGTCGCTGCTCATGATCCTTGCTGGCCTCGAACCCGCCACCTCCGGCCGGGTCGTCGTCGCGGGCAACGACTATGCTACCCTCGACGAAGACGGTCGCGCCAGAGCCCGCGCTCGCGACATCGGCATCGTGTTCCAGGCGTTCCACCTCGTCCCCAGCATGACCGCGTTGGAAAACGTCGCGCTCCCGCTTGAGTTTGCGCAGCACCCAGCGCCTCAAGCGCGCGCTGCCGAACTCCTGTCGGACGTCGGGCTATCCCACCGCCTCACCCACTACCCCGCGGAACTGTCGGGCGGCGAGCAGCAGCGCGTCGCCCTCGCCCGCGCCATCGCATTGCGCCCCAAACTGTTGCTCGCCGACGAGCCAACCGGCAACCTCGACGGCACCACGGGCAAACAAGTCATCGACATGCTGTTCGGCCTCCAGCGCCGCAACGACGCAACCCTCATCCTCGTGACCCATGACGAAAAGCTCGCGAGCTTGTGCGACCGCACCATCCACATGGCCGACGGCCTGATCGTCGCTGACCGCGAACGGGTCGCCGCATGACCGCGACCGGCACACCGTTGACGGCTACTCACGCGCCACAAACCCTCCTGAGGCTCCCGCTGTGGTGGCGTCTCGCCATGGCCGACCTGCGTTCCAGCCTGGGCAACTTTACAGTCTTCATCGGCTGCATTGCCTTGGGCGTTATGGTCATCACCAGCGTCGGGGCCCTCTCCGACGCTTTGCGCGCGGGGCTCGCCGCTCAAGGCCGATCCCTGCTCGGCGGCGACATGACCTTCTCCCGCGTTCACGTTCGCGCCTCTAGCGACGAACGCACGCGACTGGCCCTTGAAGGCACGTTGAGTGAAACCGCAACCCTGCGCACCATGGCCCGCCGAACCGACGGCTCCGAACAGGCGCTCGCCGAACTGAAAGCGGTCGACGCTAACTACCCGCTTGTCGGCGCCGTCAAACTCGACGGCGCACCGTCCCTTAAAGCCGCCATCCAATCCAGCCAAACCGCCGCCGTAGAGCCTCTGCTGCTGGAACGCCTGAACCTCAAGATCGGCGACGCCCTGACGATTGGCGAAACAACCGTCACCATTGCCGCCAAACTGATGGCCGAGCCCGACGGCATCGCCGACCGCTCGACCTTCGGCCCCCGCATCCTCATCTCGACCCAGACGCTTGAAAAAACCGGCCTCGACCAGCCCGGCTCGCTCATCCGCTGGCGCTATGCCGTCACGCAATCCAACGACATCGCGACCCGTGAACAACTCAAAGCGGCCCGCGTCAAAGTCCGGTCCGACCTCCCCCAATCCGGCTATACCAGCGCCGACCGGTTCGACCCCTCGCCCCAACTGACCCGCACCCTCGAACGCCTGCGCCAGTTCCTCACCCTGATCGGCCTCACGTCGTTGCTCGTCGGCGGCGTCGGCGTCGCCAATGCTGTGGCAACGTTCATCGACAAGCGCCGCAAGGTCATCGCGATCATGAAAAGCCTCGGCGCTCCCGGCCATGTCATCCGCGCGATCTTCCTGACCCAAATCCTGTGCGTGGCCAGTATTGGTATCGCTATCGGCCTTATCGCAGGTACCCTCGCCCCGCTGCTCGTCGCAGCCCTAGCTGGCGACAAACTGCCGTTCGAACTCCGCTTCCAGATCAGTGCCGCCAGCATCGCAACCGCCGTGCTCTATGGTCTGCTCGTTGCCCTGCTGTTTACACTCTGGCCGCTCGGACGCGCCGAACGCATTCCGCCCTCGGTCCTCTTTCGCGACGATGTTTCAGGCGATAGCACGCGGCCTAAACCTGTCATCATTGCCGCGACAGTCCTGACCGCCGTTCTTTTGCTGGCCTTCACGGTGCTGTCTTCCGACGCCCGGCTGATCGCGTTGTCGTTTTGCGCTGGCCTGACCGTCATCTTCATCGTCTTTGCCGGTGTGGGTCGCCTGATCCCCAAGCTCGCCCGCCGACTGCCGCGCTCCACCACCCCCGAAATCGCCCTGGCGATCGGCTCCATCGGCGCACCCGGCGGCCTCGCAAGCTCGGTCCTTTTATCGCTTGGCCTCGGCCTGTCGCTGCTGGTCGCCGTCTCCCTCGTCGACGCGAGCCTCGTGCGCGAACTGACCGGCCGCCTGCCTCAAAAAGCGCCAGCCTATTTCGTGCTCGACATCTCCAAAGCCGAACTTCCAGCCTTCCAAGCCCTCGTCGAAAAAGACCTCCCCGGCAGCACCCTTGAAACCGCCCCGATGCTACGCGGCCGCATGGTCGCTATCAAAGGCACCCCCGTCGAGCAGATCAAAGTCGGCCTTGAAGCCGCCTGGGTCTTAACCGGCGATCGCGGCCTGACGTTTGCCCCGTCCATCCCCCACGGCTCAGACCTCATTGAAGGTGAATGGTGGCCACCCGGCTACCAAGGCGACCCCCTGGTTTCCTTTGAAGTCGAACTAGCCAAAAAACTGGGCGTGAGCATTGGCGACACCGTCACTGTCAACGTCCTGGGCCGCAACCTGACCGCCCGCGTCGCCAACCTGCGCCGGGTGGAATGGGACAACCTGTCCTTGAACTTCGTGATGGTCTTTTCACCCAACACGCTCCAGGCCGCGCCCTATAAGTTGCTGGCGACCATCACCCTGCCGCCTAGCGCGTCCCTCGACCAGGAAGTCGCCCTCGCCAAATCCATCGGCAAGGCCTTCCCTTCCGTCACCCCAATCCGCGTCAAAGATGCCATCGCCCAGTTCAACACCATCCTCGAAAAGGTCCTGACCGCCGTCCGCATCGCTGGCAGCGTCACGCTCGTGTCTGGGGCACTCGTACTCGCCGGCGCCTTGGCCACCGCGCAGCGCCGCCGCATACTCGATGCAGTCATATTGAAGGCGATCGGCGTCACCCGCCGCCGCATCCTGACAAGCCACCTCGTCGAATACGGCCTCCTTGCGCTGATTGCGGCCATGATCGCACTCGGCCTCGGCTCGCTTGCGGCCTGGATCACCGTTAACCAGGTCATGAACATCTCGTTTGCATTTTCCTGGTCAGCGGTCGCCCAGGCGCTCGGCATCGCCTTCGCCCTCGTCGCCCTGTTCGGCGGCGTCGGCACCCTAGCCGTGCTGCGGGCGCCCGCAGTCCCCTATCTGAAATCGGAATAACGCACTCTGAGCGATCATGCTTTGCATCGCTCAAAGACTAATCAGCGAAAACACCTTCGATTGCGTCTTGAAACTATCAACAGGTATGGTCATATCCCACCCTGCGACCTCGTTTCGCAACTGAACAGGGAATTGACCGCCAATGGCACAGTACGACAACAATACATACGCGCGCCCCGGTACGGCCACCCGGTCGGGCGCCGACGTCGATCAGGGTTTGCGCAGCTATATGCTGGGCGTTTACAACTACATGTCTGCCGGTGTAGCGCTGACGGGCGGCGTGGCCTATGGCATGTATATGCTGACGACCACCACCGATAAGACGCTTGCTGCCGCCACGCTTAAAAACGGCATCATGCTGACAGAACTCGGCAAAACGCTCTATATGTCGCCGATCCAATGGGTCCTTATGCTGGCCCCGCTCGGCATCGTCCTCTACCTCGGCATTCGCTCGCATAAAATGAGCGCGTCCTATGCCCAAGGCGTGTTTTGGCTCTACGCTGCCGCTGTCGGTGCGTCGATCTCCTTCATCCTCTTGAAGTACACGGGCATGTCCATCGCCCGAACGTTCTTCATCTCCGCCGCAGCCTTCGCCGGCTTGAGCGCCTACGGCTACACGACCAAGCGCGACATTTCCGGTTGGGGCGCGTTCCTGGTCATGGGTCTGATCGGAGTCATCCTGGCCAGCATCCTTCAAATCTTCATCCAGTCGTCGGCCCTTCAGTTCGCTCTGAGCGTCGTCGGCTTGCTGATCTTCGCGGGCTTCACCGCCTACGACACGCAGCAGATCAAGGATGATTACTACACGTCGTCGGGTTATGGCGTAGAAGCCTTGGCCAAGTCGTCCATCTTTGGCGCCTTGTCGCTCTACCAGGACTTCTTAGGGATCTTCATGAACCTCCTGAGCCTCACTGGCGACCGCGAATAAGCCCCGCCGACATCCCAGACATACGAAAGGCCCCGCTAATCCCGGGGCCTTTTTTATGAGCCATGAATCAAAGCACAGGGCTATCCCGTTCCCGATCCTGTCATCCCGGCCAAGCTTCGCTCCTTCAGCGAAGCGCCGAGCTGGGACCCTGCAGATGAGGGCCGAAGGCACAATCCAAACTCCCTACTCCCTACCCACCATCCGCACCCCCTTCTCCAGCACGGCCAGCACCCGCATCAGCTCGTGCCCGCGCTTGAGGATCAATCCTGTCGCCGTAATGACCGCATATGCGCCCTGCCGCCGTGCCAGCTTGGGTGTCTTCTCCACCCGGTAGATCGGCACCTCGCTCGCCCGACGAAAAATCGAAAACACAGCCGACTCGCGCCCCATGTCGATCGCGTAGTCGCGCCATTCGCCCTCGGCGACCCGCCGCCCATAGACATTCAAAATCTGATTGAGTTCCAGCCGGGTGAAGACAACCACCGCCGGTTCGCGATGAGGCGCTCGATTGACGACGGGTTCGAGCCATTGCGCCCCATCGGGCATGGGCCGCGTAGGCCGACGAAATGCTATAGGTTCGCCGTCGCTCACCAGCGCCTCCTGTCTTATTCCCTACATACTTGCGCTAGCCCACCACCTTTACAAGCCAAATCCCGCTTAGGAAGCGCCGCAAAACCAGTCAACCACGTCCTTCATCCGGTTTCTTACCTCATCGCTTTATGACCTTTAACTTTTCACATTGCCGTCCCAGCGAAGCCCCCCTTCCGCCGCAAAGGAAAGCGACATTGGTCTCGTTGCCAACTGACCCGGTTTCAGAAGAGACACCCTGGAACTCTCAGCCCCCCAGCCCCCTGGGGTACCTCAGAAGAGGCCGGGTCATTTTGGCAACGCCGAATTCTCTCTCCAGAGATGTCTTCCTGACCGAGGACACGAAAGGACCAGCTTCCCCCGAGCTGGTCCTTTTGCTTTTTCAACCCGCTTGATTGCCGGTCCATTGCGCCCTACGTCGTCGCTAGCTCATTTAGCTGACGAAGAAGGACCTTTCCCGTGACGACCTCCCAAAATCCGCAAGAGACCACGCCATCCGTCCAGGCCCAGCCCTTCCAAGCCGAAGTCGGCCGCCTGCTCCACCTGATGGTGCATTCGGTCTACACCGACAAAGAGATCTTCCTTCGCGAACTGATCTCCAATGCGTCCGACGCCTGCGACAAGCTCCGCTATGAAGCCATCGCCGACGCCGCCCTCCTCGGCCCCGACGAACGCCTCGCCATAACCATCCGCCCCGACACGGAAGCCGGCATCCTCGTGATCTCCGACAACGGCATCGGCATGGACGCCAGCGAATTGGCTGGAAATCTAGGCACCATCGCCCGCTCCGGCACGAAAGCCTTCCTCGACAAAATCAAAGACGCCCAATCAGCCGGTGCAGACTCCAGCACGGCCCTCATTGGCCAGTTCGGCGTTGGCTTTTATTCGGCCTTCATGGTCGCCGACCATATCGACGTCGTCTCCCGCAAAGCGGGCTCGGACACGACCCACGTCTGGCATTCCGACGGCGAAGCCGGTTTCACTGTCACACCCGCCAGCCCCGAACAAACCGCAGCGCTCCCGCGCGGCACTGAGATCCGCCTGAAGCTCAAAGACGATTGCCGCCAGTTCCTTGAAGACCACACTATCGAGCGCATCGTCCGCACCTATTCCGACCACATCCTGTTCCCGGTCGATCTGGTCCCAGCCGAAGGCGAAACGCATCAGATCAACACCGCCGGCGCGCTCTGGCAGCGCCCCAAGTCCGAAGTCACGCCCGAGCAATACACCGAAGTCTACCGGACGGTGTCTGGCAGCTACGATGCCCCGCGTCTCACGATCCACTACAAAACCGAAGGCCGCCAATCCTATGCCGTCCTGCTTTTCATCCCCGAACACAAACCCTTCGACCTCTACGACCCGACCCGCAAAGGCCGCGTGAAGCTCTACGTCCGCCGCGTCTTCATCACCGATGATGCTGGCCTTCTCCCATCCTACCTGCGCTTCGTACGCGGCGTCGTCGACAGCGAGGACGTGCCGCTCAACATCTCCCGCGAGATGCTCCAGAACAACCCGCTGGTCACGCAAATCCGAAAGGCCGTCACCACCCGCGTCCTCACCGAACTCGACACCTTTGCAACCAAGGACGCCGAAGGCTACGACGCCCTTTGGGATGCCTTCGGCGCCGTCCTCAAGGAAGGCCTCTACGAAGACTTCGAGCGCCGCGACCAGCTGATGAACCTCACGCGCTTCAAGTCATCGACCGCCGACGGCTGGCGCTCGATTGCCCAATACGTCGAGAGCTTCCGTGAAAACCAGACCGAAATCTATTACCTCACCGGCGACAGCCTTGAGCGCCTGAAGGCAAGCCCGCAGCTTGAAGCCGCCCGCGCACGTGGCATCGAAGTCCTGCTGATGACCGACCCCATCGACGCCTTCTGGGTCTCCGGCGGCGCAGACTACAAAGGCAAGCCCTTCAAATCCCTGCCCCAAGGCGATCTCGACCTGTCGCTGATCCCACTGGTCGATGCCGCAACCCCGCCACCGGCTGAATCAGGTGACGCGACAGCATTTGCCAGCCAACTGAAAGACGCGCTCACCGGCAGCGTCAGCGACGTGCGTGTTTCAAAGCGCCTCGTATCCAGCGCAGTCTGCCTCGTCGCCAGCGGCGCAGGCCCCGACCTTAACCTCGACAAACTGCTCGCCCGCCAGGACCGCAGCTTTGGCACCAAACCCGTGCTCGAAATCAACGCCGAGCACCCGTTGATCGCGGCCCTGTCGAAACGCACCATGGACGACCCCGACGAGCGCGCTGACATCGCGCGCCTTCTGTTCGACCAAGCCAAGATCCTCGACGGCGAAACCCTCCCCGACGCCGCCCGCTTCGCCGAAACCATGAACAAACTGATGCTAAGGGGGCTTTAACTCTTCTCCCTCTCCCCATGCGCTGCACTTGCATGGGGAGAGGGCAGGGGTGAGGGGCGGCGGCAAGCACTGAAGCCCAATGGCATGAGTGAAAAAAAGTCCAGGGGTCGAGGGGCCGTGCCCCTCGCTTTCCCTTCACTGTCGCACCCCTCTTGCGTCCCCGGAGTTTGTCGCGCCCTATACCCTATAGCAGCGAAATTTCCTTACTTTCGTCATGACCGCGTCGATGCCGAGCATCGCTCTCAACGAAGCGGCCACCCACGGCAATCATCAAATAGCGCTCGGGTCAAAGACCCGTTCATCACGGAGCCCCCATGGCCACCCCCACCATCGAAAAACCCGCCGCCCCGGCGAACCCCCTCCTCGCCCGCTGGTCTGCTCCGTTCGGCTTGCCCCCGTTTGCCAAGATCAAACCCGCCGATTACGCGCCCGCTTTTAAAACCGCGATGGCCGAAAACAAGGCCGAGATCAAAGCGATCGCCGACAACCCGGCCAAGCCAACCTTCGCCAACACGATTGTTCCGCTCGAAAAGGCCGGCACCAACCTCAACCGCGTGTGTAACGTCTTTTTCAACCTGACCAGCGCCGACACCAACGACGCGCTGCAAAAGATCGAGCGCGCCATCGCCCCCAAGCTGTCGGCCCACGGCAGCGCCATCTACCTGAACGCCAAGCTCTACAAGCGGATCGCCGATCTTTATGCCCGCCGCGATGACCTGGACCTCGACGACGAACAAGCCCGCATCCTGGAGCGAACGCATACCTGGTTCGTCCGCTCCGGCGCACAGTTGAATGCCGCCGACAAAAAGCGCGTCGCCGCCATCAATTCGCAACTGGCCCAGCTGACGACGCAGTTCTCGCAAAACGTCCTGTCCGACGAGCAAGCCTGGCGCATGGTCCTCGACACCGAGGCCGACCTCGAAGGCCTGTCCGAAGCCCAAAAACAGGCCGCTGCCCGTGCCGCAGACGATGCAGGCCTGCCCGGCAAACACGTCATCACACTGTCGCGCTCCAGCGTCGAAGGCTTCCTGCAATCCTCAACCCGCCGCAACCTCCGTGAAGATGCCTTCAAAGCCTGGATCAAGCGCGGCGAAATGCGCCCTGAAACCGACAACCGCGCCTTGATCGGCCAGATCGCCGCCCTGCGCTTGGAATACGCCCAGATCATGGGCCATAAAACCTTCGCCGATTACTCGCTTGCCGACACCATGGCCAAGACGCCGTCGGCGGTGCACGATCTCTTGGGTCGCGTTTGGCCCGCCGCCATCGCCGCCGCGAGCCTTGAGCGCGAAGCCCTCCAAAAGCGCGTTGCGTCGGAGGGCGGCAACTTCGAAATCGCCGCCTGGGATTGGCGCTTCTACGCCGAGAAAGAACGCGCCGAGCGCTTCGACCTCGACGAATCGGACGTCCGCCAGCACTTCGAACTGGAAGCGATGATCGCCGCCTGCTTCGACACTGCAACCCGCCTGTTCGGCCTCCGCTTCACCGAACAAACAAACCTCAAGCTGTACCACCCCGACGTTCGCGCCTGGGATGTCACCGACTCTGAAGGCCGCCACATCGCCCTGTTCCTGGGCGACTACTTTGCACGGCCCTCAAAGCGCTCCGGCGCTTGGATGAGCGCCTACCGCTCGCAGCAAAAGCTTAAGGCCGACATCCGCCCCATCGTCGTCAACGTGCTGAATTTCGCCCGGGCAGGCGTCGGCCAAGCCACCCTGCTGTCGTTCGACGACGCCCGCACTCTGTTCCACGAATTCGGCCACGCCCTCCACGGTATGTTATCCGACGTGACGTACCCCTCGCTTGCCGGTACAGCCGTCAGCCGCGACTTCGTCGAACTGCCCTCGCAACTCTACGAGCACTGGCTCTCCCAGCCCCAGGTCCTCAAGCGATACGCCAAGCACGCCAAGACCGGCAAGCCGATGAGCGAGGCCATGCTCGAAAAGCTCAAGGCCGCCCGCAACTTCAATCAGGGCTTTGCAACCGTCGAATTCACCGCCGCGGCCATCGTGGATATGGACCTGCATTCGATCACCAGCGCCGACGGCTTTGACGCCACCAAGTTCGAGGCCAAATCCTTAAAGCGCATCGGCATGCCGCGCGAAATCGTCATGCGCCACCGCCTCCCCCATTTCAATCACGTCATGGGCGGCTACGCGGCTGGCTACTACAGCTACATGTGGTCGGAAGTCATGGACGCCGACGCCTTTGCAGCTTTTGAAGAAACCGGCAACATCTTCTCCCAGAAGATCGCCAAGAAGCTGCGCGAGCACATCTATGCCGCCGGCAATCGCGTCGATCCAGCCGACGCCTACATCGCCTTCCGCGGCCGCCCCCCGGAAGTCGAAGGCCTCCTCAAAAAGCGCGGCTTCATCTAATCTTTTCCCTCTCCCCGTCCTTCACGGGGAGAGCGACTGTCTTAACTGTCAAGCGGTTTGCCATGGTTTCTGATCCCTGACGATAGCGTTGAGGATGGTGAGGAGTTTGCGGGCAACCGCGATCAGAGCCACCATCTTCGGCTTTC
>Ga0247844_1001301_pt1 | contig 47019 bp, 48 predicted proteins | sample LaCtaG_FD_192421 | JGI IMG/M metagenome (GOLD analysis project Ga0247844, IMG submission 192421) | Freshwater microbial communities from meromictic Lake La Cruz, Castile-La Mancha, Spain - LaCruzMarch201714.5m_1 | ecosystem: Environmental > Aquatic > Freshwater > Lake | place: Spain: Castile-La... | reverse complement strand
CATCCGAGCCCTCCGCTGCTGCGCTACGCTCCGCAGCTCCAGGCTCGGATGGCCGACAGTGCACGGATGGACGGGGTCAAAATTGCACGCCGATAAGGGGTCAATGTTCGACGCCGATTGACATCTTGCTCGAAGTTCGATCGAGCGGGGGAAGATGGCGTGCGGGCGGAGGACAGGAAACTTATTGCCTTTGTCTGCGAGCGGCTGCGGGTCAGCGAGTCGAAGGCCGCTGAGATAGTCTCGGTGGCTGAGCGACTCTACAAAGGTCGAATGCGGGAAAGGTTCTCTGAGCTGAAAGTCTGCGAGAGACTAAAGCGGACGAACCCATTTTTACTTCGAATACGAGGCTTGCGCACAGTGGCAGAGTGGGCCACCACGCAGGTTACGAGCGCACTGTTTGCCTCCGAAGAAGAGGCAGTAGGGCACGTGCTCGAAGCAATTGCTAAATGCTGCCATCCAAACGCGACTGCGCCAACCTACCCTGACGACTTCGACTACGAAGTCGCGGAAGGCAACGACATAGTAGGGTATCAAGTCAAAATGAGCTGGGACTGCATGCCAATGAGTTCCAGAAAAAACCTCTCCAACACAATTAGGAAGGTTAGAGAAACACACAAAGCGTCTTCGAAAGACTTTATCGGTGTGTTTGCACCCTGCTATGGGAAGGCAACGACATCGTCTCCTCCCGGCCAGGAATACGTTGCTATGGGGAGCAGAGAATTTTGGTCGAAAGTCGGAGCGGGCGACCGAGACTTCGATGTCCGAGTTGGCGACGTCTGCGCCTTGCTTTGCTCCGAATTTCGTCAAGAAATAAATTCAACGCTTGTGCCGACGCTAATCGAAAAGCTTACAATAGAAGCAATGCCCCTTATCGGCGGCAATGCCGGACAAATCAACTATCCAGCCCTCTTCCGTGCAATCAATAGATAACTTAAGCTGCGCCTCTAATTGGGCACGCCTCACTGAGAGACTGCGCGATTGCTTCACCGACGCGCTCGGCCAACAACACGGGCACAGCATTCCCGACAAGCCGGTATTGCGCCGAACCTCTGCCGACGAAAACCCAATCGTCGGGAAAGGTCTGTATCCTCGCGCACTCACGCACACTTAGCGGTCTGTGCTCGACTGGGTGGCACAGGGAAGTGCTGGCGTTTTGCGGTTCCGTCAGTATGGTCGGCGCCGGTTCGTCAAACGAAAGTCTCCTCCAATAGCCTGTCCGCCCACCTTTGGCAAAATAGGCAGCCCCCATCGATTCTTTCTGCAGGCGCACCGGCAAGTCCCGCCAATTTCCCCCTGGCGGAACCAGCTTCAGGTACTTCAACTTTCTCGGACTAAACTTTGCGCAGTGGCTATCATCGTGTTTTAGTTCGCTTAGAAAGTCCCGTATTGGACGCCACGGCACACCAAACATATCGGCATCGCGGCTATGCGACGGTTCCGGCAAGGTAGGCGTAGTGCCATCACGAAACCCGACGAAAAACACTCTCTTGCGCACCTGTGGCACCCCAAAGTCCGCAGCGTTCAATTCCCGATAGTGCAGACTATAACCACAGGACCTAATCCTCTTCGTCAATTCGCGAAGAAGCGAGCCGTGGTGCACATCTATAATTTTTCCATTATTGTTATAGGGAAGCGATCGCCAGCAGCTCGAAGCAGAAAGTATCCCTTTCACATTCTCCAACAAAAATGCTTTCGGACGCAGCTCGTCGAGTAGTCGAACAAATTCGAAGAGCAACGGACCCTTCTTTGCGTCGTCCAGGCTGAGTCTTTTTCCCGCTGTGCTAAAGCTTTGGCATGGAGGTCCACCCGCGAGTAGATCCAAGTCAAGCTTCTTGAACTTCAGCATCTCACGGATTTTCGTGGCATCGAGCGACGCAATATCTGCATCATAAACCGGGGTATCAGCCCTGTTTTGCCTAATAGTCGCGACGGCTGCAGGATCGTTGTCGGCGTACATCAGCGCTCGAAATCCTGCTCTTTCCAAACCGAGATCAAGGCCCATCCCACCGGAGAACAGGGAAATATACTGCCTGCCGCGCACCGCCACTCTCGCCCCCACCCCAAACCTCCGCCGCAAACGAATCGGTCGTCCAACGATACTACTATCATCGGGAGCCGGAACAAATAGTGCACGCTCACCCTGGATTCAGAAGAGAGATGTTGGCTAACCCGAGTTTGGTGGCAGTGGCGATCCCGGCAGGGGTCGAACCTGCGACATCCTGCTTAGAAGGCAGGTGCTCTATCCAGCTGAGCTACGGGACCAATTTTGACGACACGGTTCGCTACACGGTTCGTAGCTTACCGTCAAAACACGAACTACTTGTACTTCCTAAACTATCTGGAATGAGACACGCCGCTTAGAAGGCGAGTGCTCTATCCAGCTGAGCTACGGGGCCGTGTCGCAATGATAGCAGTTTGGGGTTGGATCAGCCAGCGGGGCGATTGTTGCCTCAGCGGCGGCGTTTTCGCAACCTTCAGGGGTCGCTTCATTGCGAATAACTCGCCGAGGGCGGACCGCTCCACAGGCTTATATCGGGGGTCCTGGGTATGCGGCAACTCTGGGATCAGCCGATCGAGTCTGCGCGCTGACGAATGGACTGCGGAGCGGGCTGGAGGGCTGCATTTCGGACGCCGTTTGAAAACTGGGAGACGAAACGGCCGGCAACGAGCGCTGCCAGAGCCGCGCATGATATCGGGTAAAGGAATTCTGCGGCCGATTGGGTTGATTGGCCGGTCAGGACGAACGGAAACATCCTCATCAGGCCAGTCATACTGGCGGCGAGCGCCGACACGACAAGGGCTATCGTCCAGGCCCTTGATGCATTGCCGGGAAAGTGTTGGCGGCCAGCGATTGTGAGCAGTGCCACCATTGCTGCGAGAAACAAGACCATTGTGCGGGCGCGGCTGTCCGACGTGGCGGATTCTGGCTTGCTGTCGTTTGGACTTGCGGCCAAGCGCGTGGCTTTGCGGGTACTGGCGGCGTCCAGATGGATGGCGGCGAATGGCCAGGGCTGAGGCTCGCGGGCGTTCGCTGGCGGGACGAACGGCAGGGCGAGGGGCAAGGTTAGTGTCAGGGCAAGGACAACCATGCGCCCGATGAACGAAAAACCTTTTATCATCGTTGCGTTCGCTGAACTGGGGGCTTCGTCGTTTGCATGCGCATCGGGACGGCATCTTGGTCACGATGGTCCCGATGGTCCCGATGGTCGCAGATGCCGGGCTTTTGGTTTCACACAGCAGCCATGGTGCTCGAATACTGTTAAAAACCGGTTTGTCTCTCCATCCGGCAACTCTTCGAGCAAGCTATCATGGTTTACAAAACGCCCGATACAGTCGTTTCCGCGCCGGGGCCTGATGAGAGCGTCCGCGCCGTGTGGATTTCAATCGCGGTCTGCTGCGCGCTTGTTCTGGTTTGCGTTGCGTTCGTCGACCGGCCGGTTGCCGACTACGCTCACGCCTCATTGCGGGCCAATAAGATCTTTGACGCCATGACGCATATTGTCGATCCGATACCGGTTTATGCGGGCGTCGTGACGGGCGTCTACGCGCTGGCGGCATTGTTTGGGGTGAAGCCGGGGCCGCGCGGGATGATCGCGCTGCGGATCGCGATTGCCATCCTGGTGGCCATCGCGCTCAAGGAGCAGCTCAAATTTATGTTCGGGAGGACTTGGCCGGAAACTTGGACGAACAATAATCCCAGCTACATCAAGGATGGCGTGTACGGGTTTTTCCCAATGAAGGGCTGGGGGGCCGGGCGCGCATACCACGCGTTTCCATCGGGACACATGACGGCGATCAGCGTCGCTGCCGTATCGGTGGCGCTCAATTGGCCGCGATTGCGGTGGCTGATGACAGTTCCGGTGGCGATCGTCGCCGTCGGAATGATCGGTGCAAATTATCACTGGGTCAGCGATTTAATCGCCGGGGCGTTTTTGGGCGCGGGCGTCGCCGTTGCGGCGCACCGCCTGGGACGATGTGCGCCTATCGGCGACTTTGCCTCGAAACCTCCGCGAACAGCCGACGCCGCTAGAACTTCCTGACTTTCAGGTCAGCTATTTCGGGCGGGCTTTAGCCGAGAGGATGGGACCGGCGGGCCAGAACTCGTCGGTGCGGCCAGCGGAGGGTGCCCATAGGCTTGAGATCGAGCCATCGAGGAACAGCGCGTTGGGGCACTTGAGCGCGTCGCGGAACAGGCGGGCAAAGTCGCCGAACGAGACGCCCTCGTTGGAGATGGCGAAAATGGCTGTTTGGGCATCGCGCACGCCGACACCGTTGCGGATCTTGAGCGAGGGACCGTTCAGCGAAAAGCGCGGGTGTATCTTACCGTCGACGACCAGCATGGGACCCGACTGGGTCGCGAAGTCGGCGCGCGGCTTGGTTTTGAGAAACCTGCCGGTTTCCATGACGCCGACTTCGTCGGCCGTGAAATAGAATACGCCGTTTGGCTTCATATGGAAGTTGCCCGGGCCGCCTGCGGTATTGGCCTTTTTGAACTGCTGGCCGCCTTCGATGTAGAGACCGACAGGGGAGCCGTCCGCGTGGTACATGCCAGCGTTGACCGCCATGATGACCGGGCCACCTGTGCGGCCCATGGCGCGTGCGAGCGTCCCGACGTTACCGTACGGTGTGCCGCTGCCATCTTTCCAGTGAAGGCGAAGTGTGGACGTGCGCAGATCAATCGTGCAGACGATATAGGAATGTCCCGCGAACGCTAGCTCTTTGCAGGGGGCAGCGGCAGCTGCGACGGGGATCGTCAGTGACACCGTTGCGAGAGCCAATCTGGACCAGCGGCGGGTATGAGCGAGAAAGGCTGATCGGGCGCGTGCGAGCATGTGGGCTGGTCCGAACGTGTAAAATCTTGAACGAGGGACATAGCATGTCTTCCTCGTGTGGCAATCGCAGGCTGGATGTGGGCCTACTAAAGCGGCGATCCGATGACCACCGGGCGGCGGAGGGCTGGGTGTGGTCATTCAGCGGTCATGGGGGGTGCCGCGTTTTCGACGGCTTTGTTCGACGGCTTCGCAGGGCTGATTTCATCGTGTATCGTCTTTGTCCGGAACCAATGAACCTAGAGGCGAGCGATATGATTGATCTGTATTACTGGACGTCGCCAAACGGGCATAAGATTACGATGTTTCTCGAAGAGACCGGATTGCCCTACACGATCAAGCCGGTGAACATTTCGGCGGGGAATCAATTTAAGCCCGAGTTTTTGATCATTTCGCCGAACAACCGAATCCCGGCGATTGTCGATCATGCGCCAAAGGATGGCGGGCAAGCGATTTCGGTGTTTGAAAGCGGGGCCATTCTGGTTTATCTGGCCGAGAAATCCGGAGCGTTTCTGCCGGGCGATGTGCGCGGACGCAACGAGGTCATGCAGTGGCTATTCTGGCAGATGGGTGGGCTTGGTCCGATGGCTGGGCAAAACCATCATTTCTCGCAGTATGCACCAGAGAAGATTCCCTATGCGATTGAGCGGTATGTGAAAGAGACGAACCGGCTGTATGGCGTTCTGAATAAGCGGCTTTCCGACCGGGCGTTTGTGGCAGGCAGTACTTATTCAATTGCCGATATGGCGATTTATCCTTGGATCGTCCCCTGGACGCGGCAGGGACAGAACCTCGACGATTTCCCGCACCTGCGGCGCTGGTTTGATAGCATTCGAGCGCGGCCTGCGACGGTTGCAGCGTATGCGCGGGTGGATGAGGTGAATCCGAGCCAACCGGCAGTTACGGAAGAGGGGAAAAAGATCCTGTTCGGGCAGACGGCGGGGGTTGTGACGTGATCGGGGGACATAGGCAGGCTCGCGCGCATCAGCGATCTCTTCCGAGTTAGCGCCGCTTCAGGCGTTAGTTGTTGCCAATACAGTTTACGGCTTGTAGTCTTTCATCACACGTTGTTGTTTGAGCCTCCGTTTTTTTGGGGGCGGGTTGTTGTTTTTTGCGATTTCCGATAGCGGAGCTAAGCTGTGCCAACCTTATGGCAGAAGGCTTTCCGGCAAGGATTTGCGTTTGTTTGGGCGCTCGCCTTTTTGGCGGTCGCCCAAACCTCTCCGGCTCTTGCACTGGCTGAGGCCAGAATTCATGACCGCGAGACCCGTAACGACCCGACCCAGCTCGGGTTTGAACCGGTCTGCAATATTCGCCTTGACGGCAAAATCGAGAGCGGAGATTTCGAAGCCGTCAAGGCAACGTTCGACACCTTCGTTGCAGACCGCCGGGTTGCGCCCGTCATCGCGCGGATTGAACAGCAGCTTGCGGCTGAGAAACCGCTGCCGCCGCTTGTCAGCAGACGCGCCGTCGACCGAAGTTTTTATGCCCTTTGCCTCTCGAGCCCAGGCGGCGACCTGAAGGAAGCGATGAAGATCGCGTCGTTGTTCAAAGGATGGATGATGGTCGTCGGTGTCGATCCGCTTAGCGGCATGCCCGATCATTGCTTCTCGGCCTGTGCCGTCTTGTTCATGACGGCCAAGCGACGGGACGGACTTTACGAAAGCAACTACCACAAGCGCTATCCCGGGCGGTTTCTCCATCATCAGGCGCGGCTCGGCTTCCATGCGCCGGAGTTGGAGTTCCCATCGAACCATGGGCCGACAGTCACGACGAAAGAAGCCGAAAACGCCTATGCCGCCGCGATCACGTCAATCCGCGAGATCATCGCCGATCAGCCCTCTCCGCATGCTCCGCATAATTGGGACCGGGCCACGCTGGGGCGGCATCGCGGCGTGGATTTTCCTGCCGGGCTTCTGGTCGAGATGCTGACGACGCCGCCCAGTACCATGAGCGAAATTGAATTCGTCGGCGAGGCGGTCGACTGGGGCATTGAATTGTTTGGTTTCGCGCCGCCAGCGGTCATGACCGATCGTCTGGTGATGACGGTGTGCAGCAATCTTGCCTGGAAACGCTGCGACCACAGCGAAAGCGAGGATCGCTGCGACGGATCCTTCGTGACCGCTTCACAGCGGCCCGCCAATGCCACGCGCGGGGTCAAAGCACTTTTTCGCCAGTTGTCGGGTCCGAACGCCATCCTGCCGCCGACGCCTGAGCCGCAACTCCAAAGCGATCGCACGGCGATTGAGGGGATGATGCGCACTTGGACGATCACGCCAGCAACGCTGTGGCCGACGACCGGGACTTCCCGTGTTCGAATTCAATCGGCGGTGCTGCAGGCGGCACCGGGTACGTTTGGAGCGCCTCGGCCATGTGCGGTGGTTGCCACGTTCGATGGCGACCGGCTGGCCAACGTTGAGGCCCAGACCTTTAACGGCTCCTGGCACTACTGGCTGAAGGAGCACACCGAGGGGCCAGCGCTCGGCATCCTCGACCATTATCATCAAGCCACCGAAGCTGGCATTGCCAGCGGCCAATATCGCGCCGACACACCCGAACACGTGCCGCTGACGCGGATGCTGCCGGGAAAGGCTCGACTGTCGGACCTCGCGGCTCAGCCTTGGGCTTGGCACGACAAGGGGAACCCGATTTTCAGTGACAGTCAGTTGAGGTGGCCATGACATCGCGATTGCACTCACGCAGGTGGATCATCCAGGCGTGGCTTGGGTTCGCCCTTGTCGCCGCCGCACCGCAGGCCTTGGGCCAACCTGCTGCGCCTGCGCCGCCCGACAACCCGATGAGGGACGCGCTCCTGGCGATCAAGACCTGGCCCGTGCGCGGCGAAACGGGGCAGGTCGTCTACACGTCTCCTGCTAAAGCTGGAGCGCCAAGCATGACGATCATCATGCCGCTGGTTCAGTCGCTGGGCGGCGTGTCTCTGGACCAGCATTTCAAAGCTGCAAGCCTTACATATATCTCGCGATTTGCGGCAGGCCGGACCGAAAAGCGGCAAGGCGTGGCGGCAGTCCAAATGCCCTCAGGAAGTCACCTGCCCTCGGTCCGGGTTTTGACGGACACCATCGTTTTCAAAACGGCTGGCGGCAAGGGCGGCGAGGTTTTGATCGTGACCGGATGGGAGACAACGGGGGGCGCGCAGATCGTGCTCGAACGGATTCCCGAACAGATGCCGGTTAGCGATTTGGCAGTGAAGCAGTCTAACGACTACGTCGCTGTGCTGTCGGGGCTCCGGTTTGGGCTGACTGCCGAAAAGCTGGAGCTTCAAATCAAAAATAACCGGTAGCCGAAGCCGCCTGCCAGATGGCTCGATTAAGGAATATTCGTCCATGACATCGCCCGTGTTCATAAGTTACCGCCGCTCGGAAAGTCAGCATGCGACAGGGCGGCTGTTTTCGCGGATGGCGCCGCGCTATCTGGCCGAAGCCGAGATTTTCATGGACGTCGAGGCGATTGCGGCGGGGGCCGATTTCACCGCCGCGCTCGATCGCTCGCTCAAGGGCTGCAAAGTCTGCCTCGTCATGATCGGTCCGCGCTGGCTGACAGAAACCAATCCCGACGGCGGTCGCAGAATCGACAATCCCAACGACTTCGTTCGCCAGGAAGTGATTGCAGCGCTGGCCCGAAACATCACCGTCATTCCGGTGCTGATCGACAACGCTCGGATGCCGACGCCGGGCGAGCTTCCTGAGCCGCTGAAGCCGCTCGCTGCACGGAATGCTTTGGCGATCAATCATGAGCGATTCGATGAGGATGCCGATGCTTTGGCAGCCAAGGTGCTGGGTGCTCTCGGTCGGTCGATTGACCCGGAACTCGATCTTTTGCGATTGCTGTTCAGCTTCAAGGGCACAATTCCGCGATCTCAGTTCTGGATTGGGCTTTTGACGACGTATGGGATTCAGATCGCATTGCTTGCAGCGCTGTTTGCAGCGCTCGGTGTGCCGCTCGGCCAAGGATTTTTGGGCTTCCAGAGCCTGCCGTCGCAGCAAAAGCTGCTTATCCAGATCGCCAATATCTGGGCGCTTTGGCCGACGGCCGCTCTATCGTGGAAGCGGATACGCGACCTCGGGCACGGCTTCGACCTGATGATCGTTGTTTTTGGTGCGGCAGCTATCCAGATCGCTCTCGAACTTGCTGGCAGAGCCAACGAGGCGATGATTGCGGGCTGGATTTGCTTAGGGCTGCTTTTGGTACTCGGCACGCTGAAGGGAACGCGCTACTTGGCGCATCAATGACGGGAGTAACGATTATGGCCAATTGCAAACGGGATATAGCGGGCGCGGCATTGCTGTTTGCGCTGGCGCTGACGACGGCGGCCTTTGCCCAAGACGGCACGACGATTCGGATCGACGACCCGCGATGGGAGAGGCTTTCTAAGAGCGAACAGGACACCTTAATCCAAAAACTGACAGCTGGCGGCGTGCTAGGCAAAAACGATAAGGTTGTCTACGTGCCGCCCAAGACTGCGGGACCGGTTGAGAAGGATACGTATGGCACAGCGCTTTTTGCCCCGATTGGGGCGCTGATCTGCGGGAAAAAATTCAACGCCAACCTCGAGAAATGCTCGGAGCTCAGCGGCAGCGCCGCCAAGAAATGCCGGGACGAAACAAAGGTGAGCGCGAAGAAATCTAAGGGGATTTGCGGGGGGTGACGTGAGCGGTGCAGTGACGCTTTGACCCTGAAATCGTAGTAGGACGGCGCGGGAACGCGCACTGCGAACGATCCAGATAGCGTAGAAGTGAAGACGTTTGCGGGGCACTGATTGGGATCGGCGGGGGCTGGATGGTTGGAGTAGAGGATGCTGCGGCATCAACGGATGCGCATGGGGCCACAAGCCACACAAATGATCTGTCAGAGAGGCAGGAGGCCCGCAAAAAGGAAGTGGCCGATGCACTTCGCGGTCGCACCTGCTCTGTCGTCATGCCCTATGGTCTGAAAACTATTCCCATCAGTGACGACACGAACACGAGCGCGCTTCGCACCGAGACATTCGACTTCGACGCTGTCTACGACAAGTTGATTAGGCCATGCCTTGACGCGGAAGGTTTCAAGCCGATCCGTTCTGATGAAGAAACCGGCGCTGGCATGATCCACCAGCAAATGATCCAACGGATCATCGACAGCGATCTGGTGATTGTCGATGTCTCAAGCTGGAACGCAAATGTCTTCTACGAATTGGGCATCCGGCACACCGCACAAAAATCAGGGACCGTGATCATTCGCCGTCAAGCGGAACGGTTGCCTTTCAATATCGCTGGCATGCGGGTCATAGATTATCCCTCGTTCCGAACGGCCAACGAGTGGGAGAACGGCCGCGACCAGTGGGACGAAGCGCAAGACCGGTTGCGCCAAGCAATCATCGCAAGTCTACGGCCCGGGCTTCCTGACAGCCCCGTCCATGTTTTGGTGCCGGGGCTGAATGTCAGCCGTCCTTCAAAGCCGCTCAGCTACCATTTCGGCGTCGAGTGCCGATTAGACACCTTCATCGATCGCAACCTTTCCGCGAGCCCTCAAAGCATTCCAGGCGGCGAACCCTTGCGGTCTGTCGCATCGCTGAAGGCGGGCGCTGCCTCCAAGAGGATCGGCGTAATTGAAGGCGATCTGGCGCGGATCGATTGCGTTGACGCCTGGGTCAATCCGGAAAACACGCGCTTTGAGATGGCTCGGCCGCATGACCGTTCGATCTCGGCTATCATTCGGTCGCAAGCGGCCAATCAAGGCGGTCTTTCGCTGCTCAGGCGCGAAGACGCGCTGGCGAGACGCTTGAAGCTGGAAGCCGAACGGGCCGGTGGAGAGGTCGAGACCGGGGCTGCGATCGCGCTCCCGCCATACCGGCTCCGCCAGCAGAACAATCTGGCGGCGATCGTTCATGTTGCGGCGCAGACGGGAATGCGTGGACGCGGTTATCAGACCACCCGAAATCTTGAAGATTGCGTGGAGAATGCCCTTGACGCCGTGGGCACCTGGAACAACTCAATCGTTCGGCGCCTGGGGCTACGACGACCGATCCGCAGCGTCATGTTTCCACTTTTTGGCTCTGCAAGCCCGGACTGGGAACCGGAATGGGTTGCTGAACGATTGATCGGGAGTGCGGCGCATTATCTGGCGCTTTGGCCGACTGGGTTATTGGACAAGGTCTACTTCCTGGCCTACACGGACCATGACCGCAGCGTATGCCGTTCGGCGTTTATTCGACTGGGACTTGCGGAACCGGACACCGTCAAGCGCGACGTCTGATCTGCGGGTCTCGACTTCGTGTTCAGACCGTCACGACCGAAGTCAAATAGCGATGCTGTGGTGATCTCCCCATGCCTCCTGGCTCGACCCTCCGTTTCGCAGCATTGCGATCGGGCTGAGTCAGATGAGGTTACTTTGCCAGTTCCGCATCGAGTTTGGTGTTCATGTAGGTCCACTTGGTCGTTTGGGTGTCGACCAGGGTTTTCATGCTGGCCCGCAGGGTGTCCAGCACGGCGCAGTCGGGCGTGGCGGACGATGCGCCAGCTTCGCCGCCCGAAGCGATTTTTTCAAGCAATGTGTTGGATTGCTGATCGAAGGCGTTGATCTTGTCGTCGGCGACGAAGGGCGCAGCTTCTTTGATGAACTGCTCATGCACCCAGCCGCGTTTGTCTTTCAGCTTGCGTAGTTTTTCCTGGAATTTCGGCTTGTTGGCGGCGTTCAAGTCGCGAAGGGAGCCCGCAGCTTCGTCTACGACCTGTTCAAAGTCGGATTTTACGCATGGACCGGCGTGGGCTGCGCCTGCGATGCTGCAGAACGCGCCAATGATGCTCAGCCCTAGGATTAACCCCTTCGCCATGGGCGGATTGGTAGCGAGGCTCAAGGACTTGGGCAAGGGGGGAGTTGGTCCAATATGTTTCATGGTGGAGGCGTATGGTGCGCGATCGCATGCAATCCTTTGACGGTTGCTTGGGTCCCGGCCAACGCTTGGATGACGTTTTTTTTAGGGGGCGTTATTCCTAGCGATCACCGGAGTCGGGATCGGTCGGTTTGGCTGAGGGATGGCGTGCGAGGGATGCGGCCTCGCGTTTTGCTTTGAGAGTTGTGCTTTCGGGGGCGCACTGGGACAGATCCGGTGATTTCTTGTCGGTCGCGATGCCCCAGTCGAGGGGGTTGTCCTGGGCGTAGCGCTTGCCAAGCTGCATTGCAATTTCGGCCTTGGCGAGTTCGTAACCCAGGTAGAAAGCGTGACCGCCGTCGGCTTGAACGCCGAGTTTGGGGAAGGCATCAAACGGGTCGGTGACGATCTGGTGGCCTTGGCGGGAATAAATGTGGATGCCGTCTTCGGCGACAGCGATGCGAAAATTGTCGTCGCGGACGGCTGCCGCATCGGTCGCGATTTCTGTGCTCGTTTGCAGGAATGGCTGGAGGTCGTGGAGGCCAATCAAGCCGTTGCCGCCGTAGCCCTTGGGCAGGTTGCCATCCTCTTTGGCGCGAAACATCAGGCGGCGGGCCGCGTCGTGCTCTTCGATGGTGCGGCGGGTGTGGGGCGAGACCTGGACGATTAGCACGTTTGCGATGTCGAGTTCGGTGCAGATGCCAACAAGGGTCGCCGTCAGCCCGCCGGTGTCGGCTTCGGTCAGTTCGGTGAGGTTGCCGGTGCCCATCAGGATTTCGACGCCGGGTCGCTCTCGGCGCAGTTGCGCATAGCGCTCGATCGAGGTGGTAAAGCCGAATGTGATCGGGTCGAGGATCGCATCGGCGATGTGGGGGATTCCAAGGGCCTCGGCTTTGTCGATGGCGCGGATCAGGGACGCCAGATCGCCGTGGGGTTTGGGCACCAGGATCGGCGTGCAGGCAGAACCTACAGCGATGTCGAGGTTGGTTTCGTCAAGCGAGAGGACGTAGGTGGCCCCGGCCTCAACTGCGCGGCGGAGTTCCGTGGGGTCGCCGCTGTCGACGCTGACTTTAAGGCCCTGCGCGAGGAGGGCTTTCACGGTCTCTTCAAGGTGGGGGAACGGTGCACCGGGCTGGCAGCCGATGTCGATCACGTCGGCGCCTTTAGCGGCAAGGACGGCGGCTTGGGCGACAATTTGCGCGGTGGTCAGGCTTGGGGCCTCAATGATTTCAGCGAAAATGCGCAGGTTGTGCCTGGAGAAGTCGGGGGGCACGCCGTTTCGGCCTAAAAAGACCGGCATGTCGATCAGTTCGTCGGGGCCGCGCTGGAAGGCAACGCCGAAGTGGTCGGACAGGGCTTCGAGGTTCATGCGCGTGCGTCCCGGCACAATGACGCGATCGGCGTCGAGGGGAGCTTTAAGGCGATTTTTGACGATCGCTTCCGTCATCAGGGCGGCCACCTTGATGCCGATGTTGGCCACGCGCCATGATCCAGCCTCCAGGCCTGCACCCGCAATGACGCTGGTCAGCCGCGCCTCGGCAAGGCGGCCCGTGAGGAAGAGGAGGCGTTCGGACATGGGGCGCTCAATTGACGACGGTTGGTGCGTTCATGACCACCCAATCATGAGCCGGGAGGAATGAGCAAGCGCTTGGCGAGCAGCCGTTCGTCGCTGGAGCCGTAAACGCCCCACGTCAGATGGGTGCGGCGGACGATCGGGGCAAAAAGGGGGTCGACGATGCCGAGATCGGTCAGGCGGTCGAGGCCTGCCTCCTGTGGGACGGGACAGGATTTAATGAGCGCGACGGAGCCCTCAAGTCGTTCGGCTAGGCGAGCGGCGAGCGCGTCTGACGTGACCGTCCAGTCGGCCGGTAGGCTCGCGTCGTCGTGCTGGAGGTCGTAGGGCAGCCAAACGGGGATGTGGCCTGTTTGCAGGGCTTTGGCGAAGTCGGGGACGGTCCGGCAACACAGTGTGCACGGGTGGAGGCTGGCGATGTGGAGTGCCATCTGTTCCATGGCGAGCAGGGCCATGAGGTGGGCGGTTTGGTCGGGGAAGGGCAACTGGCGCTGGATCGTGCGGACAGCATCGGCAAAAAGGCCGCCGCCGGGAACGATGATCACAGGGCGTTGCGCCCGTGTGATCAAGGCGAGAAGCGGTTGGAGGCGGGCGGATGGGGCGAGGCTGCCGCCGAGCTTCAGGACCAGGGGTTTCATGGGGGCCTGCAGTGAAGTGAAGGCCAGGGGACTTGTCCCCTGGACCCCACGCTAAAAAGCGAACTAAGGGCGGGCACGGACAATTTCGACGCCGCGTTTGGGGCCGTTTTCGAGTTTGACGACGCGGACCATGACGGAGACGAGGCGGGGTTCTTCAAGGATTTTTTCGGCGATCCGTTCAGCCATGGTCTCGACGAGATTGATGTGGCCGGACGAGGTGACCGTCTGCACAGCGTTCATGACGACGCTGTCGTAAGAGGGGACTTCGGACAATTCATCGTGACGGGCGCGGACGGTCGGGGCAACGTAGGCCTCGATGGTAAAGGCGACCTGTTGGGTAATGCCCTTTTCCTCGGGATAGACGCCGATGGCGCAGGGTATGACCATATCCTGGATGAAGATGCGGTCGAACTTCGAGATGTCGATCCGCGGCTGCTGGAGCAAACGGCCTGCGAGGATCTCCATATTCGCCATTTACGCGCGTCCTATCGGGCTGTGCCGGTCGTGAGGGCCGGGTGAGTTGATGGTTGATCGCAACCGTGCTCGCGCATGAGCGCTGCGACGGCACGCACCGCATCTGCGTCGAGTGGGCCGGTTCTGACGCACCGGGTGCACAAAGCACCCCGGAACCCCAGTACATTCGGCTTTAGTCGCATAAGCGGCGCGATGTCAGATAGACCCAGCGATCCGGCAAAGCCAGCGAAAAGACCGCGTTTTTGCGCAAGATGGGCGAATTGTGACAGGGCGGCAGGCGATTGATGGTCGCGTAACGTGCCGTTGGCCTTGATTGCCGTGTCCAACATGACGCCGACGAAGCCCGCATCAGCCATGCCTTCAATGAGATCGAAGTCGGGTTCGCAGTCGGCCAGCAGGAGGCCTGCGATGCGGACGGGGGCCACGTCGAGGACGCCCAGCGCGCGAATCGTGGCGCGCGGATCGCCGCCAGGAAAGAGGCCGATCTTGACGATGTCGGCGCCCGATCGGGCCATGGCATGGGCCGCACGGGCCACCTCAGTGGCGTCGGCTGGCAGGTCGCCGATGGTTGCACTGACGAGGATGTGGCGCGGGAGTCCAGTTCGAATGGCGGCGACGGTTGCAACCGGCAGCGCGCCCAGTGCGCCGCGGGATGGGTCTTTACAGTCAATGATGTCGGCACCGCCTGCCACGGCGGCTCGCGCCTCGCTGAGGGTCGTCACGCTGGCGAGGAAGTGGGTCATGGCGCGTCAATCTTGGAAGGTCGGTCACGGATCGTTCGTCAAGGTGCGTCGAAGAACCTTGCCTGCTCGGCACGGACGCTGGCTGGGTCTTTGCGCTGGCTTTCGGTCAAGGCGATCGGACCGTCGGCTAGGACGTTGGACGTCATGGTATCGGTCAATTGGCTCAATCGCACAATACGGGTGGCCAAGCGGACGGCTTCGGGGCGGTCGTGGGTCACGAACAGGACCGTGGTCGGGTGGCTTTGCCAGAGTTCGATCACGAGGGTGCGCAGCGATTGTGCGGTCGGCTCGTCCAGCGATACGAACGGCTCGTCCATCAGCAGGATATCGGGTTGCAGGGCAAAGCCGCGGGCGATGGCAACGCGGCGCTGCATGCCCAACGACAACCGTTCGGGATAAGCGGTCTCAGTACCCGACAGGCCAACCCGGGCGATGAGTTCAGCGACGCGAGCGCGGCGAGGATCGCCTTTGGGCAGCGGGAGGGTGATGTTTTCTTCCACGGTGCGCCAGGGTAACAGGCGCGGCGTCTGGAAGATGAACGCGATGCGTGGGTCGGCGGCGGCAAAGCGGATATGGCCTGCATAGTCCGTATCGAGGCCTGCGACGATGTTCAGCAGGGTCGATTTTCCGCAGCCCGACGGGCCGGTGAGGACCAAGAACGAGCGCGGCTCGACGGTCAGGTTCACGTTGCGGAGAACGGGTTGGGACGGGCGACCTGCTACAGGCGAGAAGGTTTTTGCCTCGACTTTGATTTCCAGGCTGGCGGAATTTGCGATCGTTTGGTGGGCGCTCATCGCTTCCACCTGTTCAAGCGCGCCTGCAATGGCTGGAGCAACAGGAATTCCACGAGTTGGATGACGAAAATGAAGGCCAGGGCGTAGGCGAGGATCATGGGGACGTCAAAGGACTGGAATGCGGTGAAAATCTGGTGGCCAACACCTTTCGAGTGACCGCCTAAAGCCTCGACGACGAGGACGATTTTCCAGACTAAGGCGAGGCCGGAGCGGGCGGCAGCGGCAAAGAAGGGGGCGAGTTGCGGCAGGGTCACATGGCGGAACGTGTTCCACCAGCCCAAGCGGTAGACGGTGGCCATCTCATCGAGATCGCGAGACAGGCTGCGCGCGCCTTCACGCATCTGCACGGCGACGTTGGGAATTTTATTGATAGCGGTCGCGAGGATCGCTGTGACCTCGTAGGGGCCGATCCACACATAACTGAGTGCAATGATGACGAGGGCCGGCAGGTTCAGCGCCAGGATCAGCCACGCGTCGAAGAATTTATCGGCGGTGTTATTGCGGCCCAGGGCGAGGCCGATCGCTGAGCCGATGAGCATAGCGATCATAAAGGCGACGGCCACACGGGCGAGGGTGGTTGCGAGGTTGATCCACAGGGCACCCGTGGCCGATTCATGGGCCAGGACGCTCAGCACCGCGAGCGGGCCGGGTCCGTGGCGGTTTTGCGCAACGGCAGCAGCGATCGCCCACAGAGCGATGAGGACGGAAAGCGAAAGCACCGTCCAGACAAGACGCTCGCGCCATGATCCGCTGGCCGACGCTATGTGCGGCTTATGTGTTTGCGACATGGAACAATTTCGGATCGAATTTGGTCCCAGCGCCAATGAATTCGGTGTCGCCAGCTTCGATCAGGAGACCCATGATCTTTTCGGCGGATTTCATATCTGCGTCGCGCCAGGGGGCGGCTATTCCCGAGACGTAGGCGGCGCGCAGGGCATTGGCCTCTGTGTCGCTCTGGGCTTTCATCAGCGGTTTCAAACGGGTCCAGGCGGTATCGGACTTTGCAAGAATCGCGTTGGCCTGATCGGCGGCTTTGAGAAGGTTTGCGATCTGTGGACCGCGCGCGGCCTGAGTTGCCTCCTTCCAGACGAAGCCGACGAAGGCTGGAATTGGATCAATGGCCAGTTCGCTCATGACATCTTTCATGCCAATGACCTGGCGGAAGCCTAGCGCTTCGAGGCGGACGTTCTGGGTCCAGAAATTCAGCGTGGCATCGAGCTTGCCGTCGCGGACTTGTTCGGCAAGCAAGGGGGCCGAGCCAAATTGAATCGTGACTTTACTGGCAATATCGAAACCGAGCTTTTTGCGCGCGTAGGCTTGAAGCAGGAGCCAGCTCTTGTCGATGCCCGAGCCTGCAACGCCGAGACGGTGGCCGGCAAGGCCTGCTACCGATTTGATGGGCGAATTGGCGGGCACGATGACGCCGCCCAACGTCGAGGAGTACGGGGCGAACTTGAGGGCCTCGCCGTGGCCACGCTGACGAAGTGCCCACGTCCAATCGCTGACGATCACGTCGGAACCGCCCGACAAAAGCGAGATGGGGCCTGCCTGATTGTTGGAAAGCTCGACCATCGCGAGGTCAAGACCCAAGGCTTTATCAATGCCTTCAGCTCTGATGGTTTCTATCAGCCAATTGACCGAACCGAACTTGACGGTGCCGACCTTCAGTGGGCCTGTCTGCGCCTGTGCCCTTAGTGGCGCGAGGGTCGCGACTGCGGTCAGGGCCGCCGCTCCGGTCAGGAGTGTACGCCGGGCGATCATTGCGAGGTTCCTTCAAGCATTTTGTTGCGCACGATGTAGCTCACGCCGCGCAGCCACCCCTCGTCGGTATTGCCTTGAACGCCAGCGCTGTAGGTTTTGAGGACGGTGCCGGATTTCGCGTCGACGATCTGAATGTTGACGCTGAGCAAGGTGTCGGAGAACTTCTGCACGAGACCCAACATCGCTAGGTCGGCACCGGATTTCTTGGCAAGACCGGTGAGGCAATCGTCGCACTTATGGAGTGGACTTGCCGATTTGATTTCGGCAGCAAGCGGGGTGACGTCCGCGATCTGGTAGATTTTGGCCGCTGCAAGACGGTCTTTCAGGTCCTGGGTCAGCAAGGCCAACCGCTTGGTTTCTTCAGGGCGGACTTTTGGAAACAATTCGCCGTCTTGGCTCTGGTCGAGCAGTTCAAAGGGGAAGACCGCGACAGATTGAGCCGCTCGCGATGGAGAGGCGGCGAGCGCTGTTGCGCACGCGGCGAGGAACCAACCGGCTATGAAGAACGAGGTTCGCACTATTGTTGTCCTGGCTGCTTATCGGCAAGCAATTGGTTTTTGACGACGTAGCGGACGCCATGCATCCAGCTGTCATCGGAGTTCGATCGGATGTCTGACGACATGCCTCGGGTGATTTTTTCGGCGTTCACGTCTCGGATGAAAAGGTTCAAGTTCAAAATCAGGTTCGAGACCTTCTGGACCGTGCCAATCATGACATAGTCCACGCCCAACTTGCGAGCGAGTGCGTCTTCGCACCCATTGCACTTATACATCGGCCGCAGGCGTTCGATCTCGGCTGCGACCGGCGCAAGGTCGACGGGTTCGTAGCGGCCGTCGGCTTTCAGCAGCCGCCTGAGTTCCTGCGAAATCAGCACGAGACGCTGGGTTTCGTCAGTGCGAATCCCGTTCATTTCGCCTTCCTGACTATCGTCAATCAGGTCGAAATCGAAGACTACGATTTTGTGGGGGCTGGTTTTTGTGGGCGCATCGGGAGCGGCGATCACGGGAAGGGCACTTGCGAGTGCCACTATGGTCAGGGCCAACAGACGTCGAAGCATCAAGTGGGCTCCTGGTGCGATAATGATATTGTTGTCATGGGGCATACGTGTGCCAGTTTGGTCGTGCATTACAAGTGTCGCGTACGCGAATGCTAATGACGTGTCCTCACGTTCGCGCGAGGTCCAGACCCTCACCTTGACTTGCGACTGCCAGTCGACTTCGGTGTAGCTGAGGTGTCACGGCGTCGCTGGGTCACCTTGTACGGTTCGGGGGTAACGTCGTTTGGAGGACGCATTGATCGTTGACGCATTGATCGTTAAAGACCGTCTGTGGGCGTTACGTTGGTCCCGCACTGTCGCCGTTGCCCTCTGTATGGCGGTTTCAAGCCTCGCCTTTGCAGGTTTTCCGACCGCTGCGTCAGCGCAGGACAGCCCGGCGCCTTCGGGCAGCGTCACGCCCGCCGCTGAGAAGCTCAACGTGCCGATCCTGTATGCGCGGGAAATCCGCGACGTGCCGCTGCCGCTGTCGCTACTCGACATCCCACCGCCCGATGATGGATTGGCTGGCGGCAAGCTCGCGATTTCCGACAATAATACAACGGGACGGTTCCTGAACCAAGAATTCAAGCTCGAGACGGTGGAGAACGCCAAGCCGGATGCGCTCATTGCCGATGTGTTGGCGAAAGTTGCTCTGGGAACATCTTTCATTGTCGTCGATGCGAGCGCGGATACGCTTTTGGCGCTTGCCGACGCACTCAAAGATAAGGACGCTCTCCTGCTGAATGCGGGGGCGCCCGATGATCGCCTTCGCGAGGAGCAATGCCGGGCGAATGTGATGCATGTCGCGCCGTCCCGCGCGATGCTGACGGATGCGCTTGGTCAATATCTGGTATGGAAAAAGTGGACCAAGTGGTTCTTGGTGTCGGGTAATCGCCCCGAAGACAAGGCCTATGCCGACGAATTGAAGCGGACAGCTAAGCGTTTTGGGGCAACCATCGTTGAAGAGCGTGTGTTCCTGAACGATACTGGCAGCCGGCGCACGGATGGCGGGCATGAGCAAATTCAACAACAAATTCCGACGTTTACTCAGGGCGCTAAACCGCATGATGTCGTGCTGGTCGCCGATGAAGGCGGGCAGTTTGGGGAATATTTCCCCTACCGGACTTGGGATGCGCGGCCGGTCGCTGGCACGGCCGGGCTTGTCGCAACTCCTTGGCATCCAGCTCTTGAGTTGTGGGGTGGAACGCAATTTCAAAACCGGTTCCGCCGGATGAATAACCGCATCATGCGGCCGCTGGACTATAACGTGTGGTTGGCTTTACGCGCGGTGGGGGAAGCCTCGTCGCGCAAGCGGACCGGCAATCTCAAAGAATTGGTCAGCTACATGCGGTCTAAGGACTTTGAGTTGGCCGCATTCAAGGGGGTTAAGACGACGTTTCGCGAGTGGAACGGACAGTTGCGCCAGCCGCTGCTGTTGACAACACCCAAGCTGCTGGTCTCGGTTTCGCCACAGCCGCAATTCCTGCATCAGTTTAGCGAACTCGATACGCTGGGCTACGACAGACCAGAAACGAAGTGCAAAGCGTATCTTACGAAATAAAACCATCAGCGTTCCGGCGCTGTTTCTCGACACCCCAAGGAGACTGATTTGAAACGTGTTTCAACCTTGCTGATGTCTTTGCTGGCCTCCTCGATTGTTGCGGGGGCAGCCACGCAGGCGCACGCCTACCGGGTGTTCGTCAGCAACGAAAAAGACAATACCATTACGGTCATCGACAGCCAAAAACTCGAAGTGATCAAGACGATCAAAGTGGGGCAACGGCCGCGCGGCATTGCGCTGACCCGGGACAACAAGCGACTGTTGGTGTGCGCGAGCGACGACCATACCATTCAGGTCTACGATGCGACGACTTATGAATACATCCGCAACTTGCCGTCGGGGAGCGACCCGGAATTGCTGGCGGTTCACCCTTCGGGCAATCCGATCTATGTGGCCAATGAAGACGATAATCTCGTAACCGTGGTCGACATTGAAAAAGGCGCGGTGATCACGGAAATTCCGGTTGGTGTGGAGCCCGAAGGCATGGGCATTTCGCCGGACGGAAAGGTGCTCGTGAATACGTCTGAGACGACGAACATGGCGCATTTCATCGACACGGCCACGATGAAAACCTTCGATAACGTGCTGGTCGACAACCGTCCGCGCGTCGCCGAATTCTCGCCAGATGGCAAACAGCTTTGGGTGAGTGCCGAAATCGGCGGGACTATTACGGTGATCGACCCGGCCACACGCAAAGTCATCGGCAAGGTCACTTTCGACATTCCCGGCGTTACGAAAGACGCCATCCAACCGGTCGGCGTTCGGATTGCCAAAAACGGGAAACTCGCTTTCGCCGCATTAGGCCCGGCGAACCGCGTGGCCGTGATCGACACGGCCACGTTGAAGGTCGAGAAGTATTTGCTCGTGGGTCAACGGGTTTGGAACCTTGCGTTTTCTCCCGATGAGCAAATGCTGTTTACAACAAATGGTACGTCGAACGACGTGTCCGTTGTCGATGTTCCCAACCTGAAGGTCGTCAAATCAATCCGGGTGGGCCAACTGCCCTGGGGCGTGGTTGTCGCTCCAAACTGAAAGCGCCCTATGAACGTGCATACGATCGCTGCGGCGTCGAATGCTGGCACGGCCGACGCCCTGCCAGCACTTGAAATCGCCGGTGTCAGCCACAGCTTTGGTGACAACCCGGTGCTGCGAGAGGTTTCGCTCAACGTACCTCGCGGGGCCATGGTGGTGCTGCTTGGGCTCAATGGGGCCGGTAAGTCGACGTTGTTCGCGCTTATCACGCGGCTTTACGACAACGTTTCGGGGACAATCAAAATCCTCGGCGAAGACGTGCGTCGGCGGCCGACCGTTGCCCTGCAGCGGCTTGGCGTCGTGTTTCAAAGCAGAACGCTCGACCCCGACCTCAGTGTGACGCAGAACCTCACATATCATGCGGCACTTCACGGGCTTTCGGGACGCGAGGCACGGGCGAGGGCTGCGGCTTCGCTAGCGGTCGTCGGGCTCGCCGACAAGGCATCGGCGCGGGTGCGGACCCTTTCAGGCGGGCAAGCACGACGCGTCGAGATCGCGCGGTCGCTGCTACACCGGCCCAACGTGCTGTTGCTGGATGAGGCGACGGTCGGGCTCGATATCGGGTCGCGCGAAACTGTGCTCGGGATCGTGCGAAAACTGGCCGCCGACGAGGGGCTCGGCGTGCTCTGGGCAACGCATCTGATCGACGAGGTGGCGACTGGGGACCTGGTTGTCGTTTTGCACAAAGGACGGGTTATGTTTTCCGGCTCAGTTCCGGAATTCCTGGCAAAAACCCGTGTGGACACGATTTCAGAGGCTTTTCGTGTCATTACAGGGACGGAAGCAAAAAGTTGAACCCGCGCGCCGAAAGTGCGGTCAAAAAAACCAAACCAAGGGAGAAGGTGCTTATGATTAAGATGTTTGTTGCCGCCGTGATCGGTATGACGGCATTCACAATGACGGCTGGTGCGCAGGAGGCCAAGAGCAAGACGGTGCGATTGCCGGACATTGAAATCGGGCTCGGAGACGCTGGCTTCGGGGTCACCCAAGGTGCGACCGAAATGACGGTGGGCACGAATTATCGGATGTGGCTGAAAGCGACCGGCAAGAAAGAATGCGCTTTCCAAGCGGCTGAATTTTTGAAGACGGTCAAATGGCGGAAAATCGAAGTCAACAAAGTCGAGATCAAAGCCCAGTCCGTGACCGAGATCGAATTTGAAAACGAAGGCTCGGCGGAATTGTTCTTCACGCCAGAAAAAGCCGGCGAATATAAGTGGGTTTGCGGGGGCCTTGAAGATAAGGGCATGACGGGAAAGTTTGTGGTGAAATGAACGCTGCTTTCTTGAAGAGCGGTCAGACTACGAGGCATTAATGAGTCAGACTGTTGTAGTGCAATCACAGGCCGGTGGATATTCCCACCGGCCACTCGGCCCGGCCGCTTACCTCGCCTGCTTCAATGGGATCGTGTCGCGCGAGGTGCTGCGGTATCTGCACCAGCGTGAGCGGTTCTTATCGGCGCTGGTGCGGCCGCTCGTCTGGCTGTTCATTTTTGCTGCCGGGTTCCGGCAGACGCTCGGCATATCAATCATCCCGCCATACGAAACGTATGTCTTATACGAACAATTCGTGACGCCTGGCCTGATCGGGATGATCTTGCTGTTCAATGCGATGCAGTCATCGCTGTCGATGGTTTACGACCGTGAAACGGGGGCTATGCGAACCCTGTTGGTCAGTCCGTTTCCGCGCTCGTTTCTTCTGATCTCCAAGCTGCTGGGCGGGGTCGCTGTCGCACTGCTGCAGGTTTATGTCTTCTTATTTATCGCGCACTTCTGGGAGATCGATCCGGGCGGACCCGCGATCCCGCTCGGTTTTGGGTTGTCGATCCCGGAGCCATTCAACGGTTATCTGACGCTGCTACCTGCGCTGATTATCGTTGGGCTCATGCTTGGGGCGCTGGCACTTTTCATGTCGTCGGTGATCAAGCAGCTCGAGAATTTTGCGGGCGTGATGAACTTCGTCATCTTTCCGATGTTCTTTGCATCCTCGGCGCTTTATCCGCTCTGGCGGATCAAAGAATCGAGTCCGCTGCTGTACGAGATCTGTCGGCTCAACCCATTCACATATGCCGTCGAGTTGATCCGGTTTGCGATGTATGGACAGATCGGGCCAAAGCTCGAAAGCGGATGGATTGACTACACGAACCTGCTGGTCGTTATCGGCTACATGCTGGTATTCCTGCTGGCGGCTATATATGCCTACAATCCATCCAAAGGGCTGATCGGACGCCGTGGCGGTCCCGGCGGCGGAGGAGGTTAGTTTTGATCAAGGGTCTTGCAATGCGGGCTTTGGGTTTGCCGATGATGTTGGCGGCTGGTGTCATGGCGTTCAGTTTGGGGGGGCACGCGGCCGGTGGCGCGCCTTCGACCACAGACTGGCCATGCCCGCAACGGAAAGTCGCGAAACTTGGCGCATCTGACCTGCAATGGCAGGGCGCGCCGGTCGATGGCCTCAAGGGGTGGCGAGAAGACCGCGACATCGCAAAGCTGGTGGAAACCTTGAGCAACCGGCGGATTGCTATTGAGCAAGCAATCGGGTCGCTCAAGACCTATGCGGCTGCCTTGCCGACAACTGAGCGCACTGGAAAACTCACTCTGGTTTTTGCCGGGCTGCTGGACACCGTCAACAATTACAGGGCCTCGGTCATTACCGGCATCGAGCGGTTCAACAGACGCCAGAAGCTCCGTTCGGCCGAGATCGAGCAGGAAGGGCAGAAGCTCGCGGAACTGCAGCGCGCTGCCGATAAAGACCCCGCCGCGAAGATCGAGTATCAAAAGGCGCTCGAATTGTATGACTGGAACACGCGGGTGTTTGAAGAGCGTCGGCAGAATTTGCCACTCGCCTGCGAAATTCCGCCGGCGATCGACGGACGGATCTTTGAAGTCGTTCGCGAGATCCAAGGACTGATGGGTCAGCCGGGCTGACCTTTTTAGCTGCTAACTGAGCTGCCGCGTTCGATGCCTACGGCACGGGGACTACGGTCGTGGTTGAGTAGCCGTGTTCTTCCCACGCGTCAGTTCCCTCCGGGAACCAAAAGACTGATGTGTAGCCCATGGAAATGGCGCGTTTTGCGGCATTCCACGACATCCAGCAATCGCGTAGGCAAAAGAATACGATGGGTTTCGCACGATCGCTGCCGGTCAGCTTGGTGAGGTTCGCCTCGAAGTAGGCGCGAACGGGTTCGGCCAGAACGCCGTAGCCCACATTGGGGAGCCAAATTGCGCCATTGATGCTGGTGTGGGGAGGATCGCGCCAAACGGTCGACGCTGGCAGGTTTGGCGGTTTTGGGGCGCGAGGATAGACGTCAATAAATACAGCTCCGTCGTCGTGGAGCGGCTTGGCCTGAGCTATGGTCAGCACTCCGCGCGCACCGGTCAACATTGCCGGGACTGGCTTGCGATAATCTTCGAGGCGGTAGCCGTCCGGCTCAGCTACATCCGGTTGAGCGCGGACACTGCCGGTTCCATGCAAACATGCGGTCAGCATGACTAGAACCGGCAGTGGGACGCGTCTCAGTCTCATTAGCGACGCGGTTCGGTGATGGGTTTATTCTGATCGTCCAAGATCGGAACGCCATACGACAACAGCACTTTGTCGATATCGGCCCTGCGTTTGAGAAGGACCGTGTTCAACTGCTTTTTCCAGTCGGTGTCGGCCAGCCGTACACCCATGGTGACGCCATATGCCATTTTGGTCGGCACTGCGGGATCCGGTGCCAATGCTTTCACCACGAGCGCCGGTGTGCCTTGTTTGGACTGGTAGCCCGCGAAGGGGCCCCACAAAACAGCCGCATCGATTTCGCCGCTGCGGATATCTTTGGCGATTGCTTCGGCGGAGTTGTCGTGACGTGAGTCGACAATCAACGGGTACGCCTTGGCTTTTCCCATCAAGCCGTGCTTGGCCATCAAGAAGCCCGGCGGCGTGTTGGCGACGATGCCGATGCGTTTGTCCTTGAGCTTGGGGTCGGCAAGGCTGTCGACGCCGTCGAGAGCAGAACCCTCCCGGTACATCAAGGCGTAGGTGGACTTGAAGTACGCGTTGGTGTTCAAAACGAGTTCGTCGCCTTGGGCATAGCCGATGATCACATCGCATCTTTTTGAAAACAGGGTCATTCTGACAAAGCCCGTGGTCATGGGAAACCACGTGTATTCGACAGGGACCTTGAGTTCGTTCGCGATGATTTCGGCGATCTTGTTTTCGTAACCCTCTCCTGCCTCATTTGACATAGGCAGGTTGTGGGGATCGGAACAGACCCGGAGAACCTTACGGTTCACCAAATCTACGACGCCCGATTCAGCCGCCGATGCTGGCGCAGCGCAGAGGCCAGACATCAGACACAGACTGAATAACGCAACCCATTTCTTAGCCACCCGTGCACGCCTTTTCGTTTTCCCCCTGCAAGGCAGCCTTGTCGACGCGGCCCTTGGGTTTGCCACGCTGGATAGCGCCGTCCGACATCGCTTTGATGTAGACGTAGATGTCGTCGATGTAGCACATGACGTTTTTGTTATCGCCCAGTGCAGGCATCACGTTGTTTTTGTCGATGCCGACTTGGCCACTCGCCACGATGCCGAAGTATTTCTGGTAATCCATCGTTTTGAGAGATTCAACGAGTGCGGGCGCGTAGGACGAGCCTTGCGCTTCGGGACCATGGCAGACATGGCATTCCGAGTGATAGCGCCGGAAGCCCGAGTATGTGAACCAATCAACCGTTCCGTCGGCAAGAATGTTGTACGTCGGCGAGCCGTCTTTCAACACCCATTTGCCTTCGGGGCCCATGGTCTTTTCAGCGGCATTCTGGCCGGTTGCGACGACTGGAATAGCGGTTTGTGCAGACGCAGCCGATGCGAGAGTTGCAGTTGCGATCACTGCAAGCAGTAGTCCGGTACCGAACCTCATTAAGCGTTTCCTCTAGTTTGCGCTATGAGCGTCTTTGGAAGTGAACTTTTTGTTCAGGTGTTTGCCGAGATATCTACGCGAGTTAATCGCTTATGGTTCGGCGTTCGTGAGCAGACAGGCTGTGCGACAAACTTGCGAGCGTGGCAGCAGACTTTCGTCTGAATAAGTTGCATCTTGCGACAGCCAATTCAAGTCATTAGCGCGAGTTATCGGAACGGCGAGGCCTGAATTTTTGGCAAAGAAAAGCCGACGCGGAATGATCCGCGTCGGCCCCCGTGTAGACTACCAGATTATGGCAGCGAGAACACGGTGAGCGAGCCGCCCAGCGAGGTGTACTGCTTCAGACCAGCATAACCACCCACAGCGCCCAGACCATCGGTTGGGTTCTGGAGACCAGCTGCGAGACCGATGCCAGCCCAGCCACCAACGCCCGAGAGGATGCCGATGTACTGCTTGCCCTTGTGCTCGTACGACATCACGTTACCGATGATGCCCGACGGGGTTTTGAACTTGAACAGGTCTTTGCCGTCTTTAGCGTCGACTGCCTTCAGGTAGCCTTCCAGAGTACCGTAGAACACCACGCCGCCAGCGGTCGCGAGTGCGCCCGACCAGACAGAGAAGGGCTCAGGCTTCGACCAGACGATTTTGCCTTGTCCAGCGTCCCAGGCAATGAAGTTGCCCATGCCGCCGTGCGAACCAGGAGCTGGGTACATCGACAACGTGGCGCCAACGTATGGCTGACCAGCGGTGTAGGAGACCTTGAATGGCTCATAGTCCATGCAAACGTGGTTCGTTGGAACGTAGAACAAGCCGGTCTGCGGCGAGAACGCTGCAGGCTGCTGGTCCTTGGAGCCGAGAGCCGCGGGGCAGATGCCCTTCGAGTTGACGTCCTGACCGTTCAGGAAGGTCGACATCTTTGGGTTGACCTTTGGACGACCGTAGGTGGCCGACTTCGGATCCATGTCAACGCCCGTGTGCCAGTTGACCTTGGGGTCAAAGTTCTGAGCAACCAGGAGTTCGCCCGTGGCGCGGTCAAGGGTGTAGCCAAGGCCGTTACGGTCGAAGTGCACGAGAACGTTGCGCTTCTTGCCGGCGACGTCGATGTCAGCGAGGATCATCTCGTTGATGCCGTCATAATCCCACTCGTCGAACGGGGTCATCTGGTAGGCCCAGGCGGCCACGCCGGTGTCAGGGTTACGAGCGAAGATGGTCATCGTCCACTTCTGGTCGATCTGCTTACCATCTGGTCCGGCGCGCTGAGCAGGGTTCCAGGTCGATGGGTTGCCCGTGCCGTAGTAGAACAGGTTCAGAGCGGGATCATACGAATACCAGCCCCAAGTCGAGCCGCCACCGATTTTCCACTGGTCGCCGGTCCAGGTCTTGATCGAGCTGTCCTTGCCGACTGGTTTGCCCAGCGACATGGTCTTTTCGGCATCGACCAGGATCTGATCATCCGGACCGACCGAATAAGCGCGCCATGCTTGCTTGCCGGTCTTCATGTCATAGGCGGTCACGTGAGCCTGGACGCCGAATTCTGCGCCCGAGATGCCAACGATGATCTTGTCCTTGACGGGGAGAACGGTTGCCGTGTTGGTTTCACCCTTCTTCGGGTTACCGTTCACAGCCTTCCAGATTTCCTTGCCGGTCTTGGCGTCGAGAGCGACAACCGTCGTATCGGCCTGGTGCAAGAAGATCATGCCTTCAGCGTAGGCGACGCCACGATTGACCGTGTCGCAGCACATAACCGGGATCACGGATGGATCCTGCTTGGGCTCGTACTTCCAGATGATCTTGGCTTCGTTGTCGAGGTCGAGAGCGAAGACGTTGTTCGGGAACGGCGTGTGCACGAACATCGTGCTGCCGATCACGAGAGGCGATCCTTCGTGGCCGCGCAGAACGCCGGTCGAGAACGTCCAAGCAACCTTCAGGTTCTTGACGTTGTCGCGGGTGATCTGATCGAGCTTCGAGTACCGCTGGTTGGTATAGTCGCCGGTCTGCAGGACCCACTGTTTTGAATCTGCAGTATTCTTGATCACGTCTTGGTTGGCCATTGCGGGCGCAGCCATTACTGAAACAAGAAGAGCACCTGCGAGTGCACTGTTGCGCATCACGCTTCCTCCATTTGGGTTCTTGCCATGCTTGCAAGCGCGACTAACGACTACCTCGGCATTACCCCGGGTGCGGGATTCTCCCATCTACCCAGTCTCCGTCGAGCGGGGCCTACTCATTCGAGCTTGGCCCAAAGTCTTAGTCACGGGCAGACTTAACGCACTTTTCTGTGAAGACTGCAAGATGCTGTGTGACACCAAGTCTCGCAGTCGCAAAACGTCACGCAATCAACGCGGCGTTTCACCCGATAAAACTTGATTTTTTTGCATTGCAGCAATTGTTATTGCGGCGCACTCTTGCTGGTTTTTGCTGTGGAGTGCGAGGCGAGAATTGATAGCCGATCCGGGTCACACTTGAGAATTATTGCTAAACCCATCGCTATTTCTGTTATTTGTCGGAAATAGCCCGTTTGAGGACGCCGAACCCATGCGCCTGCCATCGCGACGCACGATCCTAATATCGGGAGCCGCAGTCGGCGCTGTCAGCCTCCAAGGGGTGAGCCGCGCGCGCGCCGCAACCTCTGTCGCCTTGCAGGGTCCAGTTGAAATCGCTTCAGGCGTTTTCGTCACCAAAGGACGGCATGAACTCTTCACGCCGCAGAATGGCGGCAATATTGCTAATATGTCGTTCGTCGTTGGATCTCAAAGCGTTGCCGTCGTCGATACAGGCGGGAGCGCGGGGTGCGGACGGGCGCTGCTGACGGCCATCCGGAAGATTACGGACCGGCCAGTCCGATATGTCATCAACACACACATGCACCCCGATCATGTGTTTGGGAACGGGGCGTTTGTTGGCCCGGTGACCGTGTTTGCGGGACACGCGAAGTTGGCCCGAGCACTTGCCTCGCGCGGCGAGCGTTATCTGACTGTAAACAAGGTTGACCTCAGTCCCGAAGATTTCGAGGGCACTCAAATCATTGCGCCAACCCTTTCGGTTGAGCGCGATACCCGCATTGATCTCGGCGGCCGCGTTCTGGTGTTGACGGCACGGCGGACGGCACATACCGACAACGACCTGACGGTGCGCGACGAGGCGACCAACACTGTTTTTTTAGGCGATCTTTTGTTTTCCGGTCACGTGCCGACTCTGGACGGATCAATCAAAGGCTGGCTTGCGGTTTCGGCCGAATTGAGAAGCGAGCCGGCTGCGCGCGTCGTGCCAGGCCATGGCCCGGCCAGTATGGATTGGCCGTATGCAATTGCGGCACAAAGCCATTATCTAGATTCAATCGCGCGGGATGTGCGGGCTTTGATTAAATCCGGGCGACCATTAGAGGACGCCATGGGAACGGCCGCGCAAAGCGAGCGAGCGTCATGGCTCTTGTTTGACGATTTTCATCGCCGTAACGTCGCGGCAGCTTTTGCCGAACTTGAATGGGAATAAGGAGCGACAGGACCATGATCGACATCCATCACGCTAATCCATCACGCTAATAGGACCCAGCCGGTTATGATAAAATCAAAGGCAGACGCTCGGCTTCAGTTTAGCCAAACGAGTCGGCGCGAAAACAGTCCGCATTCTTTCGGGTTCAAGTTTTTGCTATCGGCCCTATCCGCCCTGGCCGTCGTCTGGGGGCCAAGTGCCAGCTTTGCTTCCGACGATCCATGGCCGACACTGCAGGCCGATCTGTTTGGCCAGCGCGCTATTTCGGAAGAGGCGGCTGGACTTGAGCTCGATGCACCCTTCCGTGCTGAAGACGCTGCCATCGTGCCGATTACGGTCAAGATACCGGCCAGCATGGGGGTCCTAAAGTCGCTCACGCTGGTGGTTGAAAAGAACCCGGCGCCGATCGCTGCCGCCTTCACGTTCGGGCCTGCGGCAGGGACTGGCGACCGGTCGATCGCGACGCGCCTGAGGTTTGACAATTATTCCAATATCCGCGCGATTGCCGAGAAAGCCGACGGGTCGCTCGTGATGGTGACCAAGTTCGTCAAAGCGGCGGGCGGGTGCTCTGCACCGTCGTTGAAAGATGCCGACGAGGCGATGGCGAACCTTGGAAAATCGCAGGTCAAAATGCTGAATATCGAGAGCGCCGGGTCGATGCGCTCGGGGCTGGTTATGGTGCGGCATCCCAATTACTCCGGGATGCAAATGAACCAGCTGACGGGTTTGTTTATTCCGGCTAAATACGTGAGTCAGATGGACGTTATGCGCGGCGGCGAACGGGTGTTTAAGATGGATGCCGGCATTTCGATCAGCGCGGACCCCAATATCCGCTTCAGCTTTGCGAATGCGGCAGACAACCAGATCTCCGTTACGACGACCGATTCTGATGGAAATGTGTTCACGGCGCAGAGTGTGCCTGGCGCGAGTTGAGAGGGGAGCCGTCGGCGCTGATTGTCTGGGTCCCGGATCGGCGCTACGCTGAGGCGCTTCGCTTGTCCGGGATGACAGGTGTGGTTAGAAGCAGCGAAGTTCGCCTTCGACCTGGGCGCGGCGCATATCTTTGACGCGGCGCTGAAGATCGACGTTGCTCATTTCCTGCTGAGCTTTGCCGCCGCGCTTGTAGATCATGATCACGGTTTCGACGGCCTCGTATTCCTCGTAAGGCATGAGACTTGCGATCACATCGACGGAGCAGGAGCACTTTTCAAGAGAGTCGCGCGATTGACCATTCACCTGCATACAGGCGAAGACATAGTCGGCGCGCGCAACTGTGGGGAAATCGTTGACCGTCGTTTCGGCGGCGGCTGGAAGCGGCATTACGGCCAGGGCCAATGCTGCAACAGGGGCGAAATATCTGATCATTTCAAAACCTCAGCTCCGACCATAAGGGTGCGTTCTTCTAAGCGGGGGGCCTCTTTCGCATTGTTTTCGTAAGTGGCCAGCAATTCAACGAAATGACCTGGGACGGCCTCGCTGACGACGATGGAAAATTTGGAGTTTTCGTAGCCGCGCATTTTCGATGCATTCAGGTCGCCGGAATAAGGCACGACGCTGACCCGATAGGCATCAACGGTCTTATCAGCCAGCTTTACCTTGACCGGCAAGACGGTGGCGCGTTCGCGCAGCGACGTCCGGAATTTGTCCTTGAGATACGCGATCTTGCCGCCTGCAATCGACATGTAGGAGGCGACGGCGCGGTCTAGAAACACGACGAGCACGGGGTTGATGCTCAGTTCGTCGATCGGTTGGGGTTCGCGGGCGCGGTCGCCCGAAAAGACTTTGACCACCACATCGCGGGTGCCTTCGCTGCCACCTTTTTTGATGTCGATCTTGATTTCATCGGCGAAGGGCTGACCGAGCAGATCGGCGGCGGAGACGGTGCGCTCAAACCGGTACGCCAGTGTCGAACCGGGCCCGACGTTGGTGAGGTGCTTGCGCTCAAACAAGATGTCGACAGAGGACGGTTTGGCGGCGACTTCGGCGCGGAGGCTGGCGGGACTGACGAAGATTGCCGAAGCGATCAGTAGTGCGCTCAGGGCTTTAGCGGTGCTCGACACGTTTACTCTCCTAGTGGTGTCTGGTTCGGGCGTCGGATGCGCCCGTATTCTTTGGTCTTATACCGTCTCTCTACAATGGGCGGGTTGAAAGCGGAAGTGAAGGCGCTGTAACCTTCGGGTCTGCTGCATAAATCCTGTGTTACTCTTGTTCCGGTTCTGACATTTGCTTCCCGTTGCGGCTGGCCTCATAACCGAACGTCAGGTGCGCTACACTAGCGTAGAAAATTGCCGAAGGCGCGGGGGCCGTCGCCTACCCTCACGGAGCCGGTCACGGTCAGGGACGTGGTGTCGATGCGGATCAGCGTATTGTCGAACCAACAGGCGACGTACACGGCATTGCGGCCTGCGTCGTAGTTGATGCCCTCGGGATGATCGCAGGCCTCGATGGTCTTCACCGGTTTCATGGTGGCGAGGTCGAAGACGGTTACCGTGCCACCGTATTGGTCGGTGACGAAGGCTTGATCGCTGGTGACGGCGACCGCGTAGGGGCGGCGGCCGACGGGAACGGTCGCTATGACCGAGCGTGTTTTGAGGTCGATAACGGAGACGTCGTCGCTCCCGACATTGGCGGTGAACGCGCGGGTGCCCTGGGCGTCAAGCGTGATGCCGAACGGGCGGGCGCCGACCTTGATGCTTGCAAGGCGGGTGTTCGTCGCCGCGTCAATGAGGGAGACGGCGTCGCTATCGCGGTCGGCTGTCAGAATGGTTGCGCCGTCGGGGGTGATGGCCACGCCGGACGGGGATTGACCGACATCAATACGGCTTAGAACGGCGCCGGTTTGGGGGTCTGCGACGGCAATCTGATGGGTGTACCAGTCCGCGACATAGATCAGGCCGCTTATGGGGTGCGCTGCGATGCCGACAGGGCCGCCGCCTGTTTGAATGCGACGGACGACGGTGTTGGACGCTTGGTCAATCACGGCGATGTCGTGCGCGTCGGGGGCCGTTGCGTAGAACTCAGGGCGGACGGGCGAGACGGAGATGCCAGCAGGTTTTCCCGGGACCGGGATCGTTGCAGTGACTGTCAACGTTTCAAGGTCGACGACGGAGACTGTTTGGCCGCCCTGGTTGGTGACGTAGGCAAGGTTCGCCGCGACGCAAGGGGGCACAACTGTCCACATGCCCAAGGCGCAAACAAAGCCCGCAGCGGCACGCGCTGCAGGCTTTGAATACGGACGGGTCATCGGAGGGGGCGTTTTAGCCACCCGATTCGATCTTGGCTTTGAGGGCATCAAGGCCTGTCTTGACGATGCCGCTGACTGCGGCCACGGCTGCTTCATCGCTCAACTCGGGCGGCGGGTCGTTGTTGACGAAGCCGCGGTAAAACGCAGCCTTCCACTCGACAGTGGACTTTCCGCCTTCGCTGGTGACACGGATCGACGATGAGTAGTTGTTCACAGGTAGAGTTTTGACGTCGACCGCGGTGATTTCGTATGAGAACAGCTTGGTATCAGCTTTATACACGGTGAGAGCTTCTTCGATGGTGCCGCCCGATTTGAGGGTCAGGGTCCGCTTGGCGCCGGTTTCATTGCCGCCCGAGCCTGCCGTTTTGGCAACGGCTGGGTGCCAGCTCATGTCTTGGAAGTTGCCAACGGCAGCCCAGACCTTTTCGGCGGGCGCATTGATTTCGATCGTTTGGACGACCTTTTGACGGGTGGGGCCATGGGCCGCCGCCGTCAGAGGCATCATGGCGACGAAGGCCAAGGCGGCCAGGGTCGTTTTGAGCATTCAAGTTCCTCCCGTAGAGTTTTTGATTTTGCGCCGCTTGCTGATCGAGGGCTTGGGGGACATTACGCATCAACTTAGCGACCTTCAAGGCAGTGTGTCTAAGTCGGGCTAGTGATTTTTAGGCAATGGGATGGTCAAACTCGCGCCATGTTCTGACCTTGTGGCTACAAATCAACGGCGCCTGCCATCGCGGCGCCACAGGGCAGGCGTTGTTTGCGCTGAGGTGGTTTCAGCGTTACCAGTCCGGTCGGCTATCCGTGCCCTTTTTGATCACTTGAGACTGCGGAGAAACGACCCTTATGCAGATGAGACAAAGAAAAGTGCGCAATTTTATCTTTGCCACACTGGCAGTCATGGCTGGCGTCGTTTTCTTGGCGTGGGCGGCTATTGTCATCTTCAAACCGGGACCTGAAGGCAAGCTTGTGCTGGCCAGCGGCGGGTCTGAAGGCGCGTATAACGAACTCGCGCTAATGTATCAAAAGCAATTGGCAAAACAAGGCGTTGCCGTCGAACTGCGACCGACGACAGCGGGCAGCTCGACGCTGCGCGGGTTGTTTGTCGACGAGAAAAGCGACCTTGAGGCCGGGTTCATCAAAGGCGGGGTCGCGGGAAGCCTGCAGGGCCGGATGGCGACCGATCGCGAGCGGGAATGGCACGACCGACAGACGGCCGCGCTGTTTTCGGTCGGCCGGATGTTCTACGAGCCGATCTATGTGTTCTATCGCGGGCCGGTGCAGGTGTCTGCGCTGAGCGAGTTCAAGGGTCGCAGAATTGCGATTGGCAACAAAGAGGGCGGTGCGCGACGGATCGCGAAGACGCTGCTGCGGGCGAACGGCATCGACGAAAAGAATTCGACACTTATCGAAACCGAGATGGAAGCCGATGGCCGGGGCCTGACCAGCGCTGACTATGACGTCGCGTTTCTGGTGCTGCCGCCTGAGTCCCCGACGATCTACAAGTTGATGCGTAATCCTGGCATCCTGTTGATGAATTTTGCGTCGCAAGCCGAGGCTTATGTTTCGCGGTTTCCCCATCTGACCAAGCTCGTCATGCATCAAGGCTCGGTTGAGTTTTCGCCTGACATTCCGTCCGCCGATATCACGCTACTGTCGACCACGGCGGCGCTGGTGGTGAAAAAGACGGTGCACCCGGCAATCGTATCGCTGCTTGCGGACGCTGTGATCGACAATCCGCGCAAGGGGTTTGACCGTGACGGCGAACCGGTGCTGTTTCACAAGGCTGGCGAGTTCCCCAACGCCAAAGATCCCGAGTTTGAAGTCGCACGCGACGCGCTCAACCTCTACAAAACCGGCGATCTGCCATTCATGCTGCGCACCTTCGCGCCGCTGAACCACAGCTTGGGCATTCCGTTCTGGGTGACGGCATATCTGCACAAGCATGGCACGAGCACCGTGCTGTTGCTGATTCCCATTCTGTCGATCCTGCTGCCGCTGATGCGGCTGCTGCCGATGATCTACACATGGACGGTGCGCCGCCGCCTGCTCCACTGGTATCAGCAGATGAAGGTGCTGGAGAACCGTCTGGATCATCACCCGACGGGCGACCAGTTGGCCGAAGCGAAGATCGAACTGGATCGGATTGATCGGGCGGTCAGCCGGGTGGCTGTGCCGCTGGCGTTTTCGGACCAGTTCTACGATCTGCGCCAGCATATCGACTTCATCAAGCGGCGGCTGGACGGGCATTCACCGGAGCTTGCCGAAGCTGCCTGATCATCGAATACGAAAAAGCGGCCGGGGCAATCTGGCCGCTTTGCGTTACGGGGCCGATCAGATTAACTGAGGCCGCCGCTACAGGAGACCTCATGCCCGACCCCGCGACACTGCCGAGCCCGCAACTCACCTATGGCGTCGACGACGCTGGCGTTGCCACCATCTGCATGGAAAATGCCGCCCGTATGAATGCCATGACGGCTGCCATGTGGGGGGCGCTGCCGGGGCTTGTCGCTCAGGCCGAAGCAGACCCGGCTGTGCGGGTCGTCGTGCTGCGCGGGGGCGGAACGCGGGCGTTTTGCGCAGGTGCGGATATCTCGGAGTTCGACACGCAACGGTCGGGGGATGCGGTCCATACCTATGACTTGCTCAATCACAATGCGTTTGATGCGCTGACGGCCTGCACCAAGCCGACGATTGCCATGATCCACGGATTTTGCCTGGGCGGCGGGCTTGGATTGGCTGTCGCGTGCGATTTGCGGGTTGCAGACGATGCCGCGACGTTCGCCATTCCAGCGGCCAAACTCGGGATCGGCTATAATCCCCGATGGATCAGCCCGATTTTGCGGACCGTTTCGCCAGCGGTCGCTAAGCTGATCTTGTTCACGGGCCGACGATTCACGGCTTCGGAGGCTCTAGCGATGGGGCTTGTGACCTCACTGGCGCGGGCAGACGATCTGTATGTCGTCGTGCGGGGGCTGGCATCCGAGATTGCGGGGAACGCTCCGCTCTCGGTGCGCGCGGCAAAGGCTGCCATCGACGAACTGGCGGCGCGACCGGGGACAGCCGATCAAGCCAGGCTCGATCAGTTCATCGCGGCGTGTTTTGAAAGCGACGACTATGCGGAGGGCCGCCGCGCGTTCACGGAAAAGCGAAAGCCGGTTTTCAAGGGCCAATAGATTGACGCATTCTCAGGCTCTCAAAATCGTTTTGATCGGGGTGTGCAGTGTGCTCATGAGCGCTGCGGCGTATGCGCAGGCCGATGTGCCGCGCTGCGCTGCGCCGTCCGAGCTTTCGGCCAAACCGGGCGAGGAAAGGCCGGTCAAAGGCAATCACCGCTTCGATGCGCCCGAGACTGCGCGCACACTGGCTGCGTTTTCGCCACTACCGGCTCAACTGCGCGGGGCAATCCGGCGGGTGGAGTTGCCCAAAGGGCGAAAGCTCGTGGCGTTGACGTTCGACCTTTGCGAGCAGACTGGGGAGATCGCTGGCTACGATGGGGCGATTTTCGATTACCTGCGGGCGAACGGGATTAAGGCCACGCTGTTCACGGGCGGTAAGTGGATGCGGTCGCATCCGGAGCGGTTTGCGCAGATCCTGACCGATCCGCTTTTTGAGATGGCCAATCACGGGGCGGCCCATCGCAATTTGCGGCTGCTGTCTGGGGTCGCACTGGCCGCCGAGATCGCCGGGCCGCAACGGGCCTATGAGGCCATCCGTTCAACGCTTTCGACCAGCCCGAGTACCAATCAATGCGTGGCGCAAGCGGCGGTGAGAACACCGGCCCGGATGTCGCTGTTCCGGTTTCCTTATGGGGCCTGCAACGATGCAGCATTGGCGGCGGTCAATGATGCCGGGCTGCTTGCGATCCAATGGGATGTCTCGACGGGTGATCCCTCGCCGGGCACGACTGCTCAGCAGATCGCAGCGGCAATGGTTCAAAACGTGCGACCAGGGTCGATCGTCATCTCGCATGCCAACGGGCGCGGGTATCATACCGCTGCGGGATTGCCGTTGGCGATCCCCAAGCTGATCGCGGCAGGCTATCAATTCGTGACCGTGAGCGAGTTGCTGGCCGCAGGCACGCCGGTCGTCGTGCCGACGTGCTACAATGCCAAGGTCGGGGACACCGACCGATACGATCATCCGCTCGGGTTAACGGCCAAGGCTGGCGGGCGGCCGAAGGCATCATCAGCAGAGTCGGCGAGCGGTGCCTTGCTGCCATGGCAGACGGTTATGAAGCCAACGCGGCCAACGCAACCCGTCAAGTCGCGGGCTGCGCCGCGCAACGAGCGGGAGCAACTGCCATGGCAATAACAGGGGCGCCGACGCCGTTTACACAGGCGCACTACAGGGTGTCGCCCACGATCGAATTGACGCTGCTTGCGCCGTTCGAAGCCGGGCAGGCCGGTGTGCTTTGCGCGAGCATGGACCCTTGGGCGCGCTATCGCACGACAGCAGGCGAGCTGACGGCGTTTTTCTCGCGTAATGAGCCAGGTGCGCCGCGTTTTGCAATCCGCATCAAGGGTCAGTTCGAGGGCGTTTTGGTGCTCAAGTCGAATTGGCTGGCAGGGCCATACATCCAGACGCTGGCGATTGCCCGGATCGCGCAGGGGCAAGGGGCTGGATCGCAAGTTCTGTCGTGGATCGACGCGCAGGCCCGGGCGGCGCAGGCGCGGAACGTTTGGGTTGCAGCGTCCGATTTCAATACGCTCGCGCTGGGGTTTTATGAGCGGCACGGGTTCGTGCGGGTGGCCGACATTCCCGCGTTGCTGCAGGATGGACGCGACGAGGTTTTGCTGCGCAAGAGGTTGTCGGTTTGAGCGCGGCGTATTGTCGGGCTACCGCCCGAACCCGTTTGGGGGAATGCTTCCCCCAAACCCCCTGCTTTTTTGACGACTGAGTGTTACCGACGAGGGGTCTTTACACGACTTCGAGTACCACGCGGCCGCGGACATGGCCCGCGAGGATCTCGGGGGCCAGGGCGATGACGTCGCTCAACGGGCGGGTCACGGTGAGGGTGTCGAGCTTGGCAAGGTCGAGATCGGTGGCGAGGCGGTTCCAGGCGGGGATGCGCTTGGCCTTGGGTGCCATGACGCTGTCGATGCCAGCAAGCGTTACGCCGCGCAGGATGAACGGGGCAACCGAGCCGGGCAGGTCCATACCTTGCGCCAAACCGCAGGCGGCGACGCAACCGCCGTATTTGGTCTGGCTGATGGCGTTGGCGAGCGTGGTGGAACCGGCGACGTCGATGACACCGGCAAAGCGCTCGCGGCCCAAGGGCTTGGCGGCGCCCGAGAAATCGGCGCGGTTCAGAATTTCGGTGGCCCCTAGGCTTTTGAGGAAGTCAGCTTCTTCGGGGCGGCCGGTCGAGGCTGCGATTTCATAGCCAAGTTTGGCTAGGACTGCGACGGCGATGCTGCCGACGCCGCCGGCTGCACCTGTCACCAGGATGGGGCCATTGCCGGGAACGACGCCGTGGGCTTCGAGCGCCATGATGGCAAGCATCGCGGTGTAACCGGCGGTGCCGATGGCCATGGTTTGGGCGGGGGTGAAGGCCGCTGGCTTCTTCACGAGCCAATCGCCCTTGACGCGGGCGCGCTGCGCATAGCCGCCGCTGTGGGTTTCACCGACGCCCCAACCGTTCAAGATCACAGCGTCACCGGGCGCAAATTCGGGATTGGAGGAGGCGATCACGGTGCCGGCGAAGTCGATGCCGGGGACCATCGGGGATTTGCGCAGGATAGGGGCTTTGCCAGCAAGTGCCAGACCGTCCTTGTAGTTGATGGTGGTGTGCGAGACGGCGACGTCGACGTCGCCCGGCATGAGATCGGCATCCGTCATGGCGGTCCAGGCAATCTGAGTGCCAGCATCGCTCTTGGTTGCGAGGAAACCATGGAATTGTTCGGCGACGTTTCCTGACATTGGCTCTGATCCTTTCAGGCATGGGGACGCGTGCTAGGCGCGGGTCGCATTGTCGATATGTGGCGTGCAGCCCACAGTCAACCCTCTGGCTGCATCAACCGGCACGCAGCGCAGCTTTCGTCGTTAACCACAAAGCCACAGCGACACTATATCGAGCATAATGCTGCACTCCAACAGTCCAAAATGCGGTCAACTGTGTCCATGCAAGATCAAAAATATGGTGTAATCAGTTTTTCTTAGGGGCTGACGGCGGCGAATACTGTGGCATTGCAGACTTGCTTGTGTTGCGTTTGAGCAAATCCTTTCGCGCCTGCGAAAAGGCGCAATTATTTCAATGCCGCAACGCACTTTTTATCGGGAATGCCCTTGGCGACCCCTTCACTTCGTCTTAACTCTACGACGCTCGAAACGAGATTTGAGTTTCTTCAGGGCAGCCGACTCCATGGGTTCGGCGCATCAGCTTCTCAGGAGACGTTAGATGGCATTGGCAGTCCGATTCAATCTGCTGGCAGCGGCACTATCGTTCGGGTTCATCGCAGCGGTCGTTCTCGGGATTATCTAATGAGGTTCGGCTGGACCTTGCGTCCCGCAGACCATCATCGCAGTCCCGTCGAGAGGCGCGACATTTCCCGCCGGTTGTTGCGCCCTCTCATCGCCTCCGCATCAAGGCCGTTTGATCATATAGCCCACGATGGCACCGAGCAGCGGCAAGTAAACAACCGGGAATTTAATCGGGCTGGCCGCCATGAGGCCCGGAATGAGCGTCAGTGCGGCGCCAATCAGCCCGCCCACGAGGGCTGCACCCAGCGTTTTGGTCGAGGGCAGGTTGACGTCCTTCAAGGCGAAGGAGCCGACAAGTCCGACGACCCAGATGATGACCGCGTAGATCACGGCAGTCACGAAGATCCGCAGATCGCCGCCGACGGGTATGAATTTCTGAACGAACGGCGCGCCCAGAAATGCTGCCGCAAATTGAATCGCGACGAGAATAATCGTGCCTAGCATGTTGCCCCCCGGGTCCGTTTAGGCTGCGGCTTCAGTTTTGACGGCAACGGCGTCGTAGTTGAGCACGGGTGCCAACCAGCGTTCGCAGTCGTCGATCGTCCAGCCCTTGCGGGCGGCATAATCCTCAACCTGATCGCGTTCGATTTTGCCGACGCCGAAGTAATGGCTGCCGGGGTGGGCAAAGTACAGCCCCGACACGGACGAACCGGGCCACATCGCGAAGCTTTCAGTCAATGACATTCCGGTGGCCGCCTCAACGTCCATCAGGTTCCAGATCGTCTGCTTTTCGGTGTGGTCGGGTTGGGCCGGGTATCCAGGTGCTGGACGGATGCCTTGATAACGCTCAAGGATCAGATCGTCGGGCGAAAGTTTTTCGTTGGGTGCGTAACCCCACAGTTCGCGGCGGACGCGCTCGTGCATGCGCTCGGCGAAGGCTTCGGCAAGTCGGTCGGCGAGCGCCTTCACGATGATGCGGCTGTAGTCGTCGGTTACGGCGATGTGGCGCTCGATGGCCTCGTCTTCGCCGTGGCCGGTGGTGACGGCAAAGCCCCCGATGTAGTCGGGGACGCCGCTGTCCTTGGCCGCGATGAAGTCTGCCAGGGCCGTGTGCGAGCGGTCGCGCGAGGGGTCGCGGGCGATCTGCTGGCGCAAGGTGTGGAATGTGGCGCTGCGGGATTTGCGCGTTTCGTCGGTATAGATTTCGATATCATCGCCGACGGCGTTGGCGCGCCAGAAGCCGATCACGGCATGGGCGGTGAGCCACTTTTCGCGGACCATCCGGTCAAGCATCGCTTTGGCGTCGATGAACAGCTTACGGGCTTCGGGGCCGACCACGTTGTCGTCGAGGATGCCGGGATAGCGGCCGGCCAGTTCCCAGGTCTGGAAAAACGGCGTCCAGTCGATGTAGGGGACGAGTTCTGCTAAGTCATAGTTTTGGAACGAGCGGACACCGAGGAAGCTTGGTTTTACGGGGGCGTGGGCTTTCCAGTCGGTTTTGAATTTGTTGGCGCGGGCGGTGGCCAAGGTGATGCGGTTTTTCTTGGCTTCGTTGCGCAGGTGGGCGTCGCGCACCTTGACGTAGTCGGCGCGGATGTCGGCGACGTAGGCTGGCTTGTCGTCTTCAGACAGGAGCTTGGAAACCACACCCACGGCGCGGGAGGCGTCGTTCACGTAGATCACTTGATCGCGGTTGTAGTTTGGCGCAATCTTTACGGCGGTGTGGACGCGGCTTGTGGTTGCGCCGCCGATCAGCAGCGGCATGTTCAGGCCTTCACGCTGCATTTCGGCTGCCAGGAAGCACATCTCGTCGAGTGAGGGCGTGATGAGGCCGGACAGGCCGATAATGTCGACCTGGTGCTTTTTGGCGGCTTCCAGGATTTTGGCAGCGGGCACCATGACGCCGAGGTCGATGACCTCGTAGTTGTTGCACTGGAGCACGACGCCGACAATGTTTTTGCCGATGTCGTGGACGTCGCCCTTTACGGTCGCCATCAGGATTTTTCCGGCGGCGGGCTTTGAGGCCAAGCCGGACGCGAGCTTTTCGGCTTCGAGGTAGGGCTGGAGGTAAGCGACGGCCTGCTTCATGACGCGGGCGGATTTGACGACTTGGGGCAAGAACATTTTGCCCGCGCCGAACAGATCGCCGACGACGTTCATGCCGGCCATCAGCGGGCCTTCAATGACGTGAAGCGGCTTATCAGCCTGCTGGCGCGCCTCCTCGGTGTCGATTTCGATGAACTCGGTGATGCCATGGACGAGGCTGTGGGTGAGGCGGTCGCCGACGGGGGTGTCGCGCCATTTGAGGTCTTTTTCGACGCGTTTTGCGCCGTCGCCTTTGAACTTGGCGGCAGCGTCGAGAAGCCGGTCGGTGGCATCGGCGCGCTTGTTGAGGATCACGTCCTCGCACAACTCGCGCAGTTCGGCGGGGATATCATCGTAGATTGCGAGTTGGCCCGCGTTGACAATGCCCATGTCCATACCGGCCTGGATGGCGTGGTACAGGAAAACGGAGTGCATGGCTTCGCGGACGGGTTCGTTGCCGCGGAAGCTGAAGGAGAGGTTTGAGACGCCGCCGGAAATGTGGACGAGGGGGTGGCGACGCTTGATCTCGCGGGTCGCCTCAATGAAGGCAATGCCGTAGCCGTTGTGCTCTTCGATGCCCGTCGCGACGGCAAAGATGTTGGGGTCGAAAATGATGTCTTCAGGCGGGAAGCCGACTTTTTCAGTGAGAAGGTTATAGGCGCGGGTGCAGATCTCGACTTTGCGCTCAATGGTGTCGGCCTGGCCCTGTTCGTCGAAAGCCATGACGACGACGGCTGCCCCATAGCGCAGGACTTTTTTGGCCTGTTCGAGGAATTGTGCTTCGCCTTCTTTCATTGAAATCGAATTGACGACCGCTTTGCCCTGGACGCACTTGAGACCGGCCTCGATGACGTTCCATTTGGATGAATCAATCATGACGGGCACGCGCGAGATATCGGGCTCGGCGGCCATCAGGTTCAGGAACGTGACCATGGCTTTCTCGCTATCGAGTAGGCCTTCGTCCATGTTGATGTCGATGATCTGCGCGCCGCTTTCGACCTGCTGGCGCGCGACGGTCAGCGCCGCGTTATAGTCGTTGGCTTCGATCAGCTTGCGGAACTTGGCCGAGCCGGTCACGTTGGTGCGTTCACCGACGTTGATGAAGGAGCGCGAGGCGGAGGTGGTGGTCATGTAATCGGTTCCAGATGTCACTTTCCTTCTCCCGGTACGGGAGAAGGTGCCCGAAGGGCGGATGAGGGACTTCGTTCCAAGCGCGCTGTTGCAGTTGCATAGATACCGCTCAAAACGCCGTCAATGTTCGTGTTTATGTCTGTGTTCCAGATGCGGATGATTTCGTAACCCAGCGTTCGGAGATGGCTTTTGCGATTTGCATCGGCCTTGGCATTTTCTGGCTCATCATGTTGCGATCCATCCAACTCCACGATCAGCATTGCTTCTTCGCAAACAAAGTCCGCGATATAGGGTCCACAAGGGACTTGTCGGCGGAATTTCAAGTTTCCCAGTCGCCTGTCTCGCAGTCTGGCCCATAGCTTTCGCTCGACGTCCGTTTGGCGCTGGCGTAGGCCGCGAGCGAAGTTTGTGAACCGGTCAACCAACTTCCTTCTCCCGGACCGGGAGAAGGTGCCCGAAGGGCGGATGAGGGACTTGGACAAATTTTAAGGCCTGTTTCTGCATCGAGTCCCTCACCTGTCACTGCGTGACATCCTCTCCCGTACCGGGAGAGGGAAGATAAGCGGATGGCATTTATTCATCTACTTCAACACCGAGCTGGATGAGTTCTTTGGTTGTTGCATCAAGATGACGTACGAAAATTGCCTGCAACGCATTGAACACTGCCTTGCGGTCTTCGGGCTCGAAACAACGGAGCGATTTTATTTCGTACGCGCCAATCTTCAAATCTATCCAGAAAGCATTTTCGGCCAGGAAGGTTATATCGTCTTGAAGGTCAGTTCTGGCATCAATTGTAGCCCGCACATCGTCAAAATTTGAAAGTTTCATCGAGCCACCCCACAAACTATTTCGCTTACTTCCTTCTTCCTGTACGGGAGAAGGTGCCCGAAGGGCGGATGAGGGACTTGGACAAATATTAAGGTCTGTTTTTGCATCGAGTCCCTCACCTGTCACTGCGTGACATCCTCTCCCGTACCGGGAGAGGAAAGTGAAGTGATCATCCAGCCACAAAAGGTTCGAGGCCGGAGAGGCGCATTTTTGGGGGGATTGTGGAGGGGATGCGGGGCTCGTATTTGGCGACGTGCTCGCGGATGTGGGCGATGTGGTCGGGGGTTGAACCGCAGCAGCCGCCGATGACGTTGAGCAGGCCATCGGCGGCCCAGGGTTCGATCTTGCAGGCCATCTCGTGGCCGGTCTCGTCGTACTCGCCCATGACGTTGGGAAGGCCGGCGTTGGGATAGGCCGAGACGCGGGTGTCGGCAATCTTGGACAACTCGGCGATGTAGGGGCGCATGAGTTCAGCGCCTAGTGCGCAGTTCAGGCCGACCGACCAGGGTTTCAGGTGGCGCATCGAGTACCAGAAGGCTTCGCCGGTCTGCCCCGACAGCGTGCGACCGGACGCGTCGGTGATGGTGCCCGACAGCATGATTGGCAGCGTGACGCCGATTTCGTCGAAGGCTTCAAGCGTCGCAAAACCAGCGGCCTTGGCATTCAGTGTGTCGAAAATGGTCTCGATGATGATGATGTCGCTGCCGCCGTCGATCAGGGCGATCACCTGCTCTTTATAGATCGCGCGCAGTTCGTCGAAATCCACGGCGCGATAGCCGGGATTGTTGACGTCAGGCGACAGCGATGCCGTGCGGTTAGTCGGGCCGACGGCACCGGCGACGAAGCGGGGCTTATCGGGGGTTTTCTTGTTCCATGCGTCGCAGGCTTCCCGCGCAATGCGGGCAGAGGCGACGTTCAATTCGCGCGACAGGTCTTCCATGCCGTAGTCTGCCATCGAAACGCGTTGCGCGTTGAAGGTGTTGGTCTCGATGATGTCGGCACCGGCTTCCAGGTACTCGTTGTGGATCGCCGAAATGATGTCGGGGCGCGTCAGCGACAGCAACTCGTTGTTGCCTTTTAGATCGCGATGCCACGACTTGAAGCGTTCGCCGCGATAGTCTTCCTCGCTCAGCTTATAGCGCTGGATCATGGTGCCCATCGCGCCGTCGATAATCAGGATGCGCTTTTCGGCGGCGGCGTTGAGGGCGGCGAGGCTGGCGATCGTTTTCATGACTGGACCCTTTGGACAGGAGCGCTTGCAGCGCAAGGGCTGCCGCCACTCGATTAGTGACCGGCTTCGCCTTTGCCCGCTCGGAAGGGAGACCCTCCCGAACGCGCTCCTTTTTTATGACTCTGAGATTTTATTCAGCGGCGGTTTTGATGGCTTCGGACTTGGAGCGGCCGGTGGCGCGCAGGCCTAAGAGATGGCAGATCGCGTAAACCAGATCGGCGCGGTTCAGAGTGTAGAAATGGAACTTGCGGACGCCGTGATCGACGAGGTCCATGACTTGCTCGGTTGCAACAGCTGCGGCCACCAGATGGCTGGTGCCTGGGTCGTTTTCCAAGCCTTCGAAGCGGCGGGTCATCCAGGCGGGAACGGTTGCGCCGGCACGGATCGCAAAGCCTGCAACTTGCTTGTAGTTATGGATTGGGACGATGCCCGGCATGATCGGGACCCAGATGCCACAGGCTCGGGCGCGCTCAAGGTAGCGCAGGAAGTGCGCGTTGTCGAAGCTGAACTGGGTGATAACCCGGTCCGCGCCCGCATCGACTTTGGCTTTCAGGTTGTCCATGTCGGCTTCCATGGACGCGCTTTCTGGATGGCGCTCGGGATAACCGCCGACCGAAATTTCAAAGTCGGCAATTCTCTTGAGGCCCGCGACGAGGTCGGCTGCGTTTTCGTAACCGCCCGGATGGGGCTGATAACGCGTTCCCACGCCGCCGGACGGGTCGCCGCGCAACGCTACGATGTGGCGCACACCGGCTTCCCAATAGGCGCGGGCGACTTCGTCCACCTCGGCGCGGGTTGCGTCAACGCAGGTCAGGTGGGCCGCTGGCCTTAACGAGGTTTCACGCGCTAGGCGGGCAACGGTCGTGTGCGTGCGCTCACGCGTCGAGCCGCCGGCACCATAGGTGACCGACACGAATTCGGGACGCAACGGGGCGAGTCGATTTACGGAGTTCCATAACGCCTCCTCCATCTTATCCGACTTTGGCGGGAAAAACTCGAACGAGACGTCAATGTCACCATTGCCGAGCAAGCGACTTTTGCGCTCGGTTGCCGAGGTGTCGATCGAAATGGCCATTATTGTGATTCCTGCAAAAGTAGCGTGTTTGAGCGTGAAAAATTCGGGCTGCCCAAAGCGGGGCGCTCGGCGAGCCAAAGGGTGACTGTCAGCTTGTTTGGGCCTTGATCGGGGGCTGCTTGCAGTTCGTCAACAGAGCGAACGTCTAAGCCAGCGTCGGCCAGCCACTGATTGACGGTCAGGGCTGAGAACCCCAGCCGGTCGTGAGCTTGAGTTTCGCGGAGGAATTCCAGCGTGTGGGGGGCAAAATCCACGATCAGCAGGCGACCGCCCGGTGCCAGGACGCGGGCTGCTTCGAGCACGGCGCGGCGGGGGTCAGACAAGAAATGCAACACCTGATGCATGGCGACAACGGATGCTGCGCCGTCGGCCAGGGCGAGGTTGTAGAGGTCGCCGTGGCGGACCTGGGCGCGGACGGTGTCGGCGGCTGCCAGCTTGCTGCGGGCGTATGTCAACATGGCTTGGTTCAGATCAAAACCAAGACCACGTTCGTAGGTATCTGCAAACAGCTCCAAGATGCGGCCTGTCCCCGTGCCGAGGTCGACAAACAGCTTGAAGGGGCCGTTTCCGACCGCTGCGCGCATTGCGGATTCGACTTCGCTTTCGGCGACGTGGAGGGCGCGCATGCGGTCCCAGTCGCCAGCGTGCTGCCGAAAGAAATCTTGTGCGGCGGCTTCTCGCTCGCGCTTTAAGGCGTTCGCGCGTTCACGGTCGCGCTGGATTTCTCGATCAAGCGGATCAACGGCATCCAGCAACTGGCGTGTCAAGCGTTGGACTTGCGTGCGGTCTGAGAGGTGGAAATAGACCCAGCTGCCTTCACGGAAGCGCTCGACGAGGCCTGCCTCTGCCAGCAGCTTCAGATGACGACTGAGGCGTGGCTGGCTCTGCCCCAGGATCACGGTCAAGTCTTTGACGTTCAGTTCACCGGCTGCGAGCAAGAGGAGGATGCGCAGACGCGTGGGCTCGCCCGCAGCTTTCAGCGCCGTGACCCACTCGTTTGCTGGCATGAACTCGTGTTGCACGGCGTTCCTGAAGTTATGTCCGATTGGTTTGCGGTATAGATAGCTCCGGCCGCGAGAGCCGCTGTCGATTACAGAGGCAAGATATAAACATATCTTTATATGTCAAGAGCGGATCGTGGCACGCGTCCGGACCACCGGCTAGTGTCGTCGGCTCGGCCTGTTATCAACCGCGTTTTTGAAACGCGCTTTAAGTCCATGGTAACCAAGCCAATTTACTGTGCGCGGATGTGCCTTTAGGGAGACCCGCGAGATGCGTGCCGCTGCGTTTGAAACAATTTTGCCGAAC
>Ga0247844_1001288_pt1 | contig 47374 bp, 41 predicted proteins | sample LaCtaG_FD_192421 | JGI IMG/M metagenome (GOLD analysis project Ga0247844, IMG submission 192421) | Freshwater microbial communities from meromictic Lake La Cruz, Castile-La Mancha, Spain - LaCruzMarch201714.5m_1 | ecosystem: Environmental > Aquatic > Freshwater > Lake | place: Spain: Castile-La... | reverse complement strand
CAAGTTGAAACTGAAACAACCTAATGCTAGAAGCTTGAGCAAATTAATCTGGCGGTGCTTTCGCTGCTGATTTGGCCTCTCACTTTTAGATGGCCCAGACTCTCATTCTTACGTGGCCCAATACACTTTTTATCTTTTCCTGAAATAATTCCGGCCTCTTTGAGAGGCTTCTCAAGTTCATCATGCTCTTTCCGAAGTGTCCCTTTTCCTTTTTCGATCTGTTTTTGGACATCTTTGTCTTGAACGTCTTCAAGCATTTCTTTCAGTTTGAAGAAGTCATCCCAATTCATGGGATAAGCTGTGAGTGCGAGAGCAAAAAGCAAGGCAGCAGCACGAGGATTAGCTGCTATTCTGGATGTTGCGATGACTCCGGCCATGCCGTATAGTGGAGTGAACGATAAAGGCTGAACCCTTGAATCATTTGGATTTGCAACAAATGTAGTAACATCAAGTGAGTATCTTTTTTGTGATTCTGAATTAATTGTCCTACCTGTTTCAGGGATTATTCTTACTTGTAGAAATCCAATGTCTTCAAAACTACCCTCAGTTACAAAACGAGCATAGATGTTTTCGGATATCTTTGACCAAGGAGTCTCAATTGATTTTTTCTTCGTGGGGGTCGTGTCAATTAGACGACGAAGTTCTTCGTAATCGTTCCCGACTTCTCTAAGTCTGGCCCTGAAATTTCTCATTCCTTCGAGATAAGGAATATCACGTAAGGTGGGTGTCTTTCCATTAGATAGCTCAGATAAATCATCAAGTTTTTTTTCCATAGAACTTAAAAAAGATTTTTTAAGCTCACTTCTATGTTCAGGAACGATTTGATCAATGATCCTCTGACTCTCTTCAGTCATTTCTTCGTAAGATAAACCTGATAGTAAGCTCCAATGGAGGATCTGAATATCAGATATAGAAAAGTGAGCAGGAGCTTTAACATTAAGCTTTTTTATAATAGGTCCAAACTTTCCTTTCAGTTGATCGAGCGTATATGTATGCCCTTCAGGGCTTGAGCTTGACGACTTCATACAATAAGTCATGACAGGAATTGAATAATCACCTGGCGAAAATAGGAAGGTACCTGAATCGTCGAAACTGAACGAAGCCTGGTTTGCATTCTTCTCGTTATATCTAGCTCCTTCCATTTCCTGAACAATTGGATAAGGAGATGTATTAAACTTAGATTTTAAGGATTGAATCAATTCTTCTCTTGATAAATGAGAGCATGATGAAAAAAATAAAATGACGACTAAAATAAATGTTTTAAAGATAAAAGATTCCCTTCTTTTAAAGAGTTTAGCATAGGTGATGATTAATTCAATTTTTTCAGTATGTTAATGTCTTTCATGGACACCCCTTATTTTAATAATAAAACTTTCTAGGAAAGTGTCCAGAGTATATAGGGGGCTAAGAAGTGGTGACAGAACACGACGACGAAAAAGTAAATTTGGAAATTTGGGAGGATCTTAGAAGTTATCCGCGGATTTGGGTTAGATCAGCTACTCGCAATCACTGACAAAATAACTGATACATTCTTTTCCCGATATTGTTTGAATTGATTTCCATCTCCAAATGTAGTTGTTTGATTTCATGGGAGCACTTTCGCTACCTTGGAGTACAAGGTAAGAATTTCTTTTTTTAAGGAGATGAATCCTTTTTTCTAAATCCTTACAGGTTTCATAATACACTCCAGTCATAACAAGGAAATCATGTGTTGTTTTTCCTTCTTTATAGATAATGCCAAATGGGCCTCTTTCATCACCTTCTTGGGCGTCACATTCAGCCGTAATCTGATGACTTGGAACTTTCCGGTTGAAGTCCTTAGGCTTGGCGATATAAGGAAAAATGAAAAATATTATGGTTAAATAGTGATATTTGCTCATTGATATCTTTTATAAATATACTCAAAATCATTCATGATCTTTGTTGATTTTGTACCATTCTTTTTCAAGTCTGGGCCTAAACCTTTGTATTCGGCAATCGTCTCAACCCAGCTTGGTGAGCGAGAAAGTCTTTTTTGCAGTATTTCACTTTTCCTAAATAACCACCTGATAGCTGCACAAATATTAATGCTAGGATCAAAAAGTTCTTCTTTTTTTATATCAACATAGTGATCCTTAATTTCGCCTTTCCTATCTTTTAAAATTCTCCATGTTTGTTCGGTAATCTGAATGAGGCCTCTTGCTGGACCAATGCTTTTTTTATTAGGAGCAAGTGCTTTAGTGTTAAATCTAGACTCAGATTCCATTAGTGCTTTTACAAAGTTTACATCAATTAGAATATCAGGCTTAAGAACATCATTCCAATACTTGCACCATCCCGAAATCAGAACGTCGTGTTGATCTGGGTTAAGTATTTTTTCTTGGCCTGAGTAAGGTCGTGGTAAAAGCGTAGTCTCCTGAAAAGCAGAGTACTTAGAAATAAGAATGATTTCATCGCCTTTTAAACTGTCTTTGGCAGACGGATTTTTTCTGCAGTGGCCATCAACGTCTTGGATTTGTCTTGTAACTGGATATCGAGGGTGCCTAGTAACCCAATGCTGTCCATAAGGACATATGCGCCATGGATGTACTTCTCTGTCTTCTGGTAACCATAAGATCTTTTTTGACCTGCGAATATCGGGAAGATAAGGTTTAAAAATGTCTTTCCATGAAGTGACATCTACCTTGTAAGGAATGTTAGTTTGTTCCCAGTCATCTTGAAAGAGGGCAATACGTTTAGAAATATCTTTGGCCTTCGTCTTTATTGCTATATCTACATCAGAATATTTCTTCTGATTCCCTTTTGCCCTGGATCCGAACAGATATGCCTTAACGTCAGGGAGATCTCCGAAGTGTTTCTGTAAGAGGTCTTTAACGGTTTTTAATTCATCATTTTTAAGACCATACAATCTCATTTAAGGTTTTCCTCCAAGGTGTCTAAAAGCTGGTGTGAGCATTTTAAAAAGAGTGGGACAAGCTTAAAAAGTTCGTTGGCAACCTCTTCATGGTAAAGATGGCTTGTTTTGTTTCTAGCATCTAAAAACTCGATCCAATCCTCAGGATTATTTATCCAGTTGATTTTTGCCAGTTCTCTTATGATGTTCCGAGGTGTGTCTACTTTGGATCCTTGATATTCTAATACTTTTTTAGCCGAACCCCATGAGACTTCTAGACAATACTCAAATCTTTGAATAATTCCATCCCGCTCCAGAAGATTTGCAGGAGGTTTTACCATTGCTTCATCAAGAGTTTTAAGAGCTTTTTTAAAATTTTCTAGTTTAGGTTTAATCATGCCTATATTCTCTATTAGTTTTTATTGAATGGAAAACCTGTAAAAAATACAAATTTTACTTCATCCAGATGAAGTAAGGGAAATAAAAAAGCCCCGCATATGCGAGGCTTTTTTTATAAAACTTTGGTACTCCCAAGGGGATTCGAACCCCTGTTACCGCCGTGAAAAGGCGATGTCCTAGACCGGGCTAGACGATGGGAGCAAAACCGGAAATATGCTCTTGATTTTCGTTAGTGGTGATCTCGCTGCGATTTGAACGCAGGACCCTCTCCTTAAAAGGGAGATGCTCTAACCAACTGAGCTACGAGACCACTTAAACGAAGGTCTACAAATTAATGTTCCTGAAGAATTTTGTCAAACATAAAGTACGTAGAATGCAGAGAATTTTTTAAAACTAAACGAAGATTTTTTATTTTTACTCAGTTTCATAAGGGAAAGGCCCTAAAACAAGAACTCCGCCAGGTAAGGATTACTCATTACTGTGGCGGAGTTCTTTAAAAAGACATTTTTAATTTTGAGCGTTAGAAATAATCCTTTCTAAAAACGATCTGATTACGGTCGGGACCATAAGCATAGATCCCTACAGGGATGCCTACGGCCTCTTGTATGAAGTTAATGTAGTTCTGGAGCTCTTGTGAGGGTTTGCCTATAAAGTCATCGTTGAAGGGTTTAAAGTCTTTAAAAAGAGGTTTAGCGTTATAAAGGTTAATTCCTGGATAGGCGCAGTCCACTGTTTTACCGTTCACTTCATAGGCATAACAAACTTTAAGTTCTGAGAGACCACATAAGATATCTAGTTTAGTTAAAGCGATAGAGCTTAATTGAGAACATTTTACGGCATATCTAAGTAGGGGGATGTCGATCCATCCACAACGACGTTTTCTTCCAGTTGTTGCGCCTATCTCGTTTCCTTTTTGCTGGATCAGGGTACCCATCTCGTCGTGAAGCTCGGTTGGGAAAGGGCCTTCTCCGACACGTGTTGTATAGGCCTTGGCCACACCGATGACTTCTTCAAGTTTGTGGTGTGGAATTCCGGCACCTGTAAAAATCCCCGAAGCGGCCGTTGAAGATGAAGTGACATATGGGTAGGTTCCGTAATCGATATCAAGAAGAATCCCTTGGGCACCCTCGTAAAGCACACGTTTACCTTGAGAAAGTTTTTGATCAATAAGTCCAAAGCTGTCAGTCACATAATCTTTTAAAGTTTCACCAAAACGATACAGGCGTTCTACTTCTTGTTCGATGGTGGGGAAATCAATTTGATAGAGATGTTTAAAGATGATGGCCTTTTCTGCGTAGCCGTTACTTAAACGACGAACAAGAGTGTCTTTATCTAAAAGATCTTTAACCTTAATCGCACGACGACTGACTTTATCTTCATAGGCCGGCCCAATACCTTTACCTGTTGTTCCGATTTTTTCAGAACCCTGTGCTTCACGGGCGGCATCTAAAAGTTTGTGGTAACTTGTGATGACAGTTGCAGTGGAGGAAATTTTTAGATTGTCAGGAGAAACTTTTGTGACTTGTTTAATTCGAGCAAGTTCAGTGAGAAAATTTTCTGGCTCAAGAACCACTCCGTGACCAATCACAGATAAGCAGTGTGGGTGGAGAACTCCTGAAGGGATAACGTGAAGTACTGTTTTTTGGCCATTCACCCAAATTGTATGGCCAGCATTATGGCCTCCTTGGTAACGAACTACGAGATCACATTTTTCAGCTAAAAGATCTGTGAGTTTTCCTTTTCCTTCGTCACCCCATTGAGCACCAATAATTGCCATCGTCTGCATACATGCGCCTTTAACTTCGTTTGAAGTTTGATAGTTAACAAAAATTATAGTGAGTACAGTATCAAGTACCATATTGAGCTAAAAACGATGAGTGAATTTTGCGGAGTTTTAAAAAAAGAGGGAGGGGAGTTGTGTTTTCCCCTCCCAAATAGTTGTTATGCGATTGAACGCAGTTCTAAACGGCTCTGCAATGTGTCGAGCACACTTTGAAATTCATTGAGGGATGGAAGATTACCAAAATGAGTGTTCTCCAAAATGTTCATCGATGCAAAATCTAAAAGATCAACAGGCGTGGATTTCTCCGCTCCTTTCCGGAAAGCGCGCCAATTTGATTTTCCAATCTGGCGGTAATTTTGAAACAGGCTCTCGATAACCTGTTTTTTACTTTTAACTCCTACTCCAACAACATGTCCTGCTGCATCGACATCTAAATACCAGACCCGGTACTCACTTTGATGTTTAGGATGTTGTTTTGATTCGACTGCGATGGCAAGATACATAGGGTCCTCCTTGTCTCTCGCTCGAAGCACTTCCTGTCTTCGATTCGTTGTGTGTGTGTAAATTAAGGGTCCAGTTATTCCATCCTAGAATTCCAAGGGCCCTTAAAGCTTCCTTGCTTAATACATCGTTTCACATTCGCCCCTATGCCTGCACGATTTATATTCCAACATCGACTCACCTCAGAAAGAGGGAAAGTTAGAAGTTCAGTATCAAAGTGGACACGATATTGGCGCTAGTTGTTGTTTAGAGCAGAGGGACACAGTTTTGGGGCCGAAAATGCACCAAAGACAGATTGAATGAGTTAGGAGAAGATGGATTTTATGTCAGTTCTTAAATCTACAATTAAAATGGCGATTGCCACATTCTTCTCCCGTATCCTGGGACTTGTGCGTGAACAGGTGATGGCCGCATATTTTGGGGCTTCGGGAGTGACAGACGCTTTTTTAGTTGCCTACAGAATTCCAAATCTTTTAAGAGACCTGTTTGCAGAGGGAGCTTTTTCTTCGGCTTTTGTTCCGACCTTTGTTGAGGCCAATCAAGAATCAAAAGATAAGAGCCGCGAACTGATGTGGTCTTTATTTTGGTTACTCTCAATGATTACTGGAGTGATTAGCATTGGGATTATGATTTTTGCACCCGAACTTATTCGGATTTTTGCCCCGTCATTTATCAATGATCCAGAAAAATTTGAAATCACTGTCAATCTCACTCGCATCATGGCCCCCTTTTTAATGTTTGTTTCTCTGGCAGCATTATTTATGGGAGTACTTAATTCTTTAAAAGTTTTTTTTATACCATCATTAGCACCTGCTTTTTATAATATTATGAGTGTTTTGAGCATGTTGGGGCTTTCTGGTATTTTAATTAAGTACGGTTACCATCCTATTTATTCATTGGGTATTGGAGCGATGTTAGGGGGTCTTATGCAGGCCCTCGTTCAAGTTCCTCTTATTTTAAAATATGGTTATCGTCCCATGTGGCCGAAACAATTTTGGACAGATAAATCGAAAAAGATTGTTAGGCTCATTGGCCCAGGACTCATTGGTTTTGCGGCAACTCAAGTGAATCTTTTAGTGACGACGATTTTGGCCACAGGAACTATTGTAGGTGCAACATCGTGGCTCAATTATAGTTTTCGCCTTTTCCAGCTGCCCGTTGGTATTTTGTCTGTATCCATTGGCAATTCTAATCTTGTACATTTTTCTGAAGCCTGGAAAAAGAAAGATGAAGCAGGGGCAAAGGCCTCTCTTCAGCAAAGTTATTATTTATCGTTTTTAACCGTCATGCCTGCACTTGTGATCCTGTATTGCCTGTCGGAAGAAATTGTTCATGTGATTTTTGAAAGAGGACGTTTTGATCGGGCCAGTACGCTGATGACAGCAGAAGCTTTGCGAATGTATGCTATCGGACTACCCTTTTATGGGCTGTATAAAATTTGGGTCCCCACCTTTTATGCCCTGGATCGCCAAAAGATTCCTGTGATCGCCTCTGTAATGTCTATTGTTTTTAACATTGCTTTCTGTTTGCTCCTGACTCCGCATTACGGATTTAAGATTTTGGCGCTCGGCACCACACTTTCAGTCACGCTTAATGCTTGTTTTCAGGCCTGGATCATTCGCAAAGATCTCAACCTCAGTTGGGGCTTTTTCTTTTCCCTACGAATTTTTAAAGTTTTAGGGGCCACCTTTTTGTCGGCAATCGTGGCGGAAACCATCTTAAAGGTCGAATTCTTTTCTCAACCTTTTCTGAATAAATGCTTCTATTTAGGAGTTCAGATTTCAGCTATAGCGGCTTTGTACTTGATTCTACTTTGGGTTATGGGCGAGAGGGCTTCGGTCAACGCACTTCTGAGCAAAGTCACCCAAAGATTCAAGAGAAAGTAAAAAAAATCAACGCTTTAACTTGTGCGCTAGGGAGTTTTTAGTTATTCTAAAAAGGTAATACCTTATTAAGGACGATACATGAAAACTGATTTTGACACGCTAAAAGCGCTATCTACATACTCGATCAATCATCTTAAACAAGCTGAGATGATCGATTTCTCCGCTGATTCAAGAGCTGATCTTATTGAGGCTCTCGCAACTGAATATGGCGTAAGTTTTGCGACAGACGAAAACATTAAAGAACAGGCCATTGAAGAAGTCGAAGAAAAATTCGGAGAAGATATTCCAGGTGATATCACAGAAACAGAGATGTTTAACCATGCTCGTAAAGAGATTATCAAGTCATTCAATGGCGAAAACATTGGCGGACTCTATCTTATGGAATCTTTGCACAACATTGCTATTCGTGTGAAAAATTTCCTTCTTACTAACGATCTTGTGGAAGATGTTTTCTGTTCTGATGAAGAGTTGATTGATTTTATCATTGATAAAATCAGAAGCTTTGCTCCGAAGCGTAACTAAGTTCGGAAAGACTTTCTTCAAAGTACGGTCCCTCTACCAGACCATTAAGCACTGAGCTTTTACTTTCAAAGACAAAGTAGCCGTCTTCTTTTTGCGCGCGCATGAGATAGATATCGTAATAGATACGATCAACCATGGCCTGAGTTGCTTTTCCTTCCACGCGAATTACTTCTTGAAAATGTTCCTGAATGGCCGAGTCACGAAATAGAACTCGAGAGTCAGTTTCAAAAACGACATCGATGTCGAATTCAACCTCTTCTAGATTTAGCTTTTCCTCTAGAAGTTGGGGTAGGGTTTTGTTTTCATGGTTTGCAAAGAAGGCGTATCTAGCGTACCAATCGTATCTGGTATCAGTCCTCTCAAACTTAATTGCTAAATCATTCTGCTCAGTAATGCTCCACCATTTAGGGATCCGTAAACCAAGATTTGAAAACTGAACTTCGTAGGATTCGTCTCTAAAGCTCGTTTTTTCATTTCCAATAATTTTAAGGGTATAGAAGGCCAGAGCAATCAATGAAACGAGAATGAGCCAGTCGGTAAAGTGGTTAGTCAGGATGTCCATAGGGCCGTGAGATTATAGTAATTGTCTAAAAATTTCCAGCTCCATCAATATTAAAGTTTTATCGCCTTCTTTCCGATACTTCCAGGACGAGATTGGTTTGCGTGGAGATTTTTGCCTAACGTACTCCTATTTTCGTCAAATGCTATCATGTAAATAAGGATTTCTCCCTCTCATTTGGGAGATCAATAATTGGGTAGGTCGTTGTATGAAAAAAATTATCCCTCTTCTTTTTGCTTTGATGCCACTCTCGCAGCTATGGGCGGATTCTGACAGCTCCCTTGTCGATAAGGCAATCGCAGTTTGTAAAAGTTCGAATGGAGATTATACTTGGGCCTCAGGTGAAGAGAAAAGAGGTGAACAAGTTTGCAGAAAAGTAACTTGTAGGGTGAAAACGTCTAACGATAAAGACGATCACCAGGTTAAGCCTGATGATAAGAATGAGGCCAACATCGAAGGGACTAAAGAAGTTTGTATTGATAAAAAAGATCTTGATAAAGTTTGGGAAAATGCCAGAGACGGAAAAGATAAAGATAAAGATGGAAAAGACGGTGACGGAAAAGATGGTGTCAAAGGTGGAGCTGGTTCGGCCGCTGGTGGCACTGGTTCGACCGCTGGTGGCACTGGTTCGACCGCTGGTGGTGCGGGGGCTGCGGCAGGTGGATCGCCGGGACTCGCTGGATGTATGTACCTTGAAGGTGAAGGTGTTATTGCACCAGGTGAGCTTTGTTTTAATGAATGTAAGCCGAAAAAAAATGGACTCTTTGGATGGTTTGGTGAAGAAGAACAAGGTCTCAATCGTGAGGACTGTGTTCGTTGTCTTTTAAGATATCCTGGTGTTTATAAAGTGAAAGAAGAATATCTTCCTGTAGATCTTAAGACCGGAAAAATTATCGGGGATGACAGAATTCGTTTAGGTAGTGGTGTAACAAAGGCCGGCAGTATTGTTTGCCGTGATGCTTTCGGTGCTATCGTATCAGTTGAAGGAGCGACCTCTTGTCTTCCAGGGTCGTCTGTACATAATGGCGGTTCTGGTAGTGGTGGTGTGATTGTTGTTCGCGGTGATGGAAACGACCGAGGCAGAGGTCGTGGACGTTTTGATTGTTCATCAAGCAGCTCTGAAGATTATTGTGATGATGAAACAGTAGAGATTAGAAATAGAGGAGACCGTGATTGCGTTAACTGCGCAGGACATCGCCAACAAAGTAATCTTTCAGGAATTGCGGAAATCGTTGGGGCCATTGCTCCTCCTTTAGCACATTTTGGATCATCATGGCTCATGGCCGATGCACAAGTAAAATCAAATAGAGCTTGGGCGAATGCATCCGTAGCTACGGCCGAGCAATGTCGACTAGGTCAACAACAATACTTAGCTCAGTTAGGAATTTATCAGCAGTATACAATGGATAACTCCACATCAGCAGTGACTCCTGAACAACAACAAGGATTTTTAGCATCAATGCCTCAATGTAACGGAGTTAGTTTAAGTGGTTATGCCGGTATGGGAACTGGAATGGGTAACTTCTATAGCGGTGGTTATAGTCCAGGTTATATGAGTGGAATGATTGGGCCTTATGGTCCAGGAACGGGATACCCAGGCGGTGGAATGGCAGGTATGGCCGGTATGGCCGGTATGGCCGGTGGTGGAATGATTAATGGAATTTCTTTAGCTGGCGGATATATGCAAGGCGGATATATGCAAGGCGGATATATGCAAGGCGGATATATGCAAGGCGGATATATGCAAGGTGGATATATGCAAGGCGGATATATGCAAGGCGGATATATGCAAGGTGGATATATGCAAGGCGGATATATGCAAGGCGGATATATGCAAGGCGGATATACGCAAGGTGGATATAACACTGGATATAATCCTGGATATGCTCAAGGTGGTTGGGGATCTGGAGTTAATGGTGGAATGCAAGGCAACTACTGGGGAAATACTGGCGGTTGGGGAAATGCTCAAGCTGACTACAGTGCAAGTATGATGGCCTCAAACCAAGATAGAATGTTTCAACAGAATGGTCTAGGTTATCAGATGGGTCAGACGTCTGGAGGATTTGGTAACTTTGGTCAAACTGGATACGCCGCTTATCAACCGGTCAATATTGGTATGAGTTTGGGATTTGGTAATTAAGAAATAAATTAAAATATTAAAAAAAAAGGGGAGTTTTAAACTCCCCTTTTTTTTTGGCTAGTGCTTGTTATGAACAAGTGTTTTGATATCATGTCTGAAAATAACTTCGATCTTATCATCCACAACTTTTTCAACGATACCAGGTCCAAATTTGGTGTGATCGATGATATCACCTTGAACAAACTTATGGTCCATAGCATACGGAGTAGATTTCTTTTTAGTGCTCGACATTTTTTCCATCCAAAGATCAGAAACTGAAATCACTTTTGATGGTGCTGAGGTTGTCTTGCGAGTACGAGTTTTGTTTTGTTTTGCAAGAGTAGGGTCTTTAAAAGATTGCTGAGTCTGACAAGTGTTACACTTGACCTTCGCAATATGTATACTGTCTTTCATTGCGACAATGGTATGACCAAGGTTTAGTTTACATTTTGTGCAGTAAGAGAGCACATCCTTGCCAACCGTTAACTGAGACATAGTTTTCCTTTTAGTTTATATTTGTGAAGTGCAACCTGAGGGTGAACTTAACCTGTCTATAATACACTAGAGAACGCTGCACAGTAAAGAGAACACGCCCATGAAGAAGATGGATGAACTTTTAAATAAGGCCAATAGCTTACCGCAGGAACCCGGTTGTTACCTAATGAGGGACAAGAATAGTCGGGTGATCTATGTCGGAAAAGCAAAAAAACTCAAATCACGCGTCTCTTCCTATTTTAACCAATCCGCTAAAGGCTTAAAAACCGAGTACATGGTGGGACATGTCGATGATTTTGACTTTCTCATTACGCTTTCTGACGCTGAGTCATTTGTTTTAGAAAATAACCTTATAAAACAACATTCACCCAAATATAATATTAGGCTGCGCGACGATAAAAGTTATCCTTACGTTCAGGTGAATTGGAATGAGCCTTTTCCAAGGCTGGAATATATCCGTCGTCCTAAAAAAGGGAAAGGCAAAGAGCTTTTTGGGCCCTATCCACCGGGATCAAATATTTCCATGATTATGCGGGTGCTGATAAAATCTCTGGCTTTGAGGGATTGCTCCCTTACAGAATTTAAATCCCGAAAAACTCCTTGTCTCTTGTATCAGATGAAACAATGTTCTGCTCCTTGCGTGGGGCTTTGCACTGCTGCTGAATATGAAGACGACTTACAGATGGCCATGGGATTTTTTAAAGGGCCCGTGAAGGCCAAAAGAACGATTCAAAAGCTTCAAGAGAGGATGAATGCATATGCTGAGGCAGAAGAATATGAAATGGCAGGCATCACCCGAGATAATATTGCAGTGCTTGCCGCTTTTTTAGAGAAATCTTTCGATCAAAAAGTTGAATCCCTTGATACTGAAAAAAATATCGATGTATGGTCTTATTGGAATGGAACTGAAGAGGTTGATCTCTCCATTTATATGATCCGTTCGGGACTTCTATTAGGGCATAAAAATTTTAACTTTGTGAAAGGGGAACTTATTGAAGAATTAGAGGATGAAATTCTGCAAAAGATTGTAGAGTTTTATTCAGATCCCGAAGAAATGAATCCAGATATCGTCGTGATGGATTTTGAAGAAGAGAAATTAACTGATGTGACCGAGGCACTTAAAACTTTTGGGGATATGAAAATCTTGGGTCATACAAAAAAATATAAACCACTCTTAGAGATGTGCCGTAAAAATGCTGAAGAGTCGCAGAGAGTGCGAATTGCAAATTCAGACAGTGTCTATATAGGACTCAATAAACTTAAAGAACTTCTTTCTATGAAAGAGCGTCCAGAGTACTTGAATGTTATGATGTGGCCATTTGGCAGGGACAATCTCCTACGGCTTCTCAGATCGTTTTTGAGGAAGGTAAACCAGATAAAAGGCGATATCGTCATTATCATTTAGAAGTGAGGCCTGAAGGGAATAATGATTTTGCTATGATGAGAGAAGTGATTTCTCGTCGATTGAATAACGGAGATCTACCAGATGTGCTCGTCATTGATGGTGGTGTGGCACAAGTAAATACAGTGACAGCAGTTTTAGATGAGCTAGATATTTCACTTCATGTTGTCGGAATTGCTAAATCACGGGACTTGACTCGTGGAGATTATCGATCAGGGCAAGTGGATCGCACTGAAGAGCGATTAATCATTCCTGGGCGTACAAATCCTTACATCTTAAGTAAGTGTCCACCGTTATTTAAAATTATTGTCAGTATGAGAGATGAGGCCCACAGATTTTCTCGTCGCCTCCATCATAAAGCTGAATCTAAACGTGTGCTTTTAACTTGGCTTGATGAAGTCAAAGGTTTGGGAGAGGATGTGAAGAAAAAAATTCTCACACAACTTTCCATGACCCAGGATGAACTCAAAGAGTACACCATTAATGATCTCATGAATTATTTTGGTATTAAGAATACCCAGGCCCGCGCCCTCTGGAGTCATTTACATAAATCAACTTAATTCAGGATATGAATCACTCGACGATTGCCGCAACCGCAATCCATGCAACGAGCTGTTTCCTGCACCAAAAGATTTTTGTAATCTGGCATGTGCGAGAGAAGAAGTTTAGACCCGCAGACTTTACATTCGTCCATGGTTTTTTTCACTTGATCTGCTCCGCCAAAGTATTCTTCAAAACTTTCAAACCTAAAATCTGCATCAGACATGCTTAACCCCTTATTCATAGGTCTCATCGGATGCAGATGACGCTTAATTAAATTTATTTCTCGCTAGGAAACTTTGTCCCATTCGGGTAAAAGAGCTTATGGAAAATCTATTTAAGAAAAAATTGCAGGATTTAAGACATCCACTTCCTCCCAAGACTTTTAGGCACGCTCTTTTGGGCCCTGTCACATGGGGCCAGCCTCAACAGGATGCACAGATTCCATCCCCAATAATGTTTAGTGAAGGTTCCGAACAAAAGCTTGTTATCGAGGCCCTCGAGCGTTTTACAGAAGAGAAAGGAACCATCAGTGTGGATGGGGGAGAGATTGCCCTTCGATTAAAAAAAGTCACTTCTATATCGGAGCTAAAAGCTCATCTGTCGTTAGAATCCCAAACTCAGGACCTTATCTTAAATGACAAAAATCCAACAACTCTTAAGGCCATTTTTGTTACTGAAGTTGTACGTCCTTGGAGTGAGTTTTCTAGCGAATTAAAAACTGGTTTTGTGAATGAGTTAATTGCATGTTTTCCGATTAAGACCGCTGAATTTTTTGAACGCATGATGATGGCCATGAAATTTACCTCTGACGAAATTCTTATTTATCCCATAGAAGAAAAAGGCCAAGACCTATCACAGGAAGTCATGGCCTTGGCAGCCTTTTTTAAACCGGAAGTTATTATCACATTGGGGGCGAAAGCGTCTCAAAAGATACTTAATGGTAATGATCGGTTATCTCTTATTCACGGTCAGTTTTTTCAAAAAGAAGTTGAGGGAGTTGGATCATTTCAAGTAGTTCCGCTGTTTCACCCGACAATTATTGAAACCAATCAGAATATGAAAAAAACTGCATGGGCCGATATGCAGAAAATTATGAAGCATTTGAAAAAACTTTCATAAACTTATCCCCCTTTACGGTATGATAGGAGAAGGTCTTTTGTAATTTCCAAGGATAGGGAATTAGTGCTAAAAACAGGATGTTTGATATTACTTGCGGTAATTGTGGCCCCCGTGTATTCGGCTGCTCCTCAAGTTCGAGTTCTTATTGGTAAATCTCTTAAACATGTTGTCGTGGAAGGGATGGATCTCCAAAAAACAATTCATACCCAGAACAAATACCAGCAATATAACGGTAGGAAAACGATTTCGTTCAACTGCTTGCCTCCAAGATCTCGTGGTAAAGTTTCAATGTTAAAAGATCCGTTATTGGTGGCCTCGTTGAGTTCACCGACTGGCCTGGTTTCATGGGGCGCGCAAAAGTACCAAGGCGAACTTCAGCTTTTAGCAAGTCCTGGTCAGCAGAGCTGTGATCTTGTGAATTCCACTTCAATGGAATCTTATATTACGACTCTTCTTGCCAAAGAAATGAATGGTACGTGGCCCGTAGAAGCTCTAAAAGCTCAGGCCGTGGCCGCTCGTACTTATGCTTATGATCGTTTGAAAGCACACAGTAAACTTTATCATTTAGAATCTTCTGAGCGTGATCAAGTCTCTGGAACATTTGCAGACATTACAGAAAAAACTCTTAAGGCCGCTCGTGAAACAGATGGTGAAATCTTGGTTGGACCTTCCGGTCGAGTGGCACCAGCTTTTTTTCATTCTAAGTGTGGAGGCAAAACGTTGAGACCCGACCAAGTATGGGGAGGGGTTGAGGAGGGCTATCGTTCTGTGAATTGTCCTTTTTGCCAAAAAACAGGTATGAAAAACTGGGAACATAGGATCGTTGGTGGCAAGCTAAATCAGATGATAGATAAGGTTTTAAAACGTTATTATTCGGATACCATCTCTCAAGGGGAGATGAGACTTATGCCAGATTCTTTAAAAAACTCTGAACTGAGACTTTATGTGGGTGATAGACTTCATATTATTAAGAAATCGTATTTAAGAAATCTTACCGGGCGTGAAATTCTGCCTTCAAATAATTTTATGGTATCAGTTAAGCAAAATGACTTTCATGTTAAAGGATATGGATATGGACATGGAGTGGGTTTGTGCCAGTTGGGTGCACTTGAACTTGCCAAACGTGGTTACAATTACCGCCAGATTCTTTCTTTTTATTTCCCAAGACATAAGATGAAAAAAGTATATTAGTATGAAAATGGTTCTTTGCTTTTTTTTATTTATGATTTCCTCTGCTTCTGGCAAAGTCGTTCTGATCGATCCTGGACATGGTGGAGAAGAAATTGGCGCCGTAGGATACACTGATACTAAGCGCACTAAAAAAATATTTGAAAAAGATCTCGCTCTTAAAATGGCCTTAAAAATTAAACAAGAACTTTCCAAAGGCACTTCGACTTATCTGACAAGAAGCCTTGATCGTTTAGTGAGTCTCCAAGAGCGCGCAGATCTAGCAGATCTTGTGAAAGCCGATCTTTTTTTATCTATTCATTTTAATTCTTCAACAAATACAAAAAGCCACGGTTTTGAAATATATTATTTAGATAACAATTCCAATAGTGCTGCACAGAAAGTGGAGAAGTCAGAAAATCTAAACCTAAAGGGTGAAGAGCTCATCGTTAACCAGATCTTGGTTGACTTGGTGGTTCAGCAAACTGTGACTCACTCAAAACAGCTGGCCAATCAAGTGCATGAAAAAATTAAACCAATTATTAAAAAACATAGGATCGAAGACAGAGGCATTAAGCCTGGTCTTTTTTATGTATTAGCTCTTTCTAAACGACCAGGGCTTTTAATTGAAGTGGGATTTGTTTCTAATCCAAATGAACTCAATAAGGTAAAGCAGGAAAAATTCTTAAGTGATCTTTCAAAAGCAATATCTGTCGGAGTCATGAGTTTTATTAAAACGCAGAAATAAAAAAAGGCCAGAAGGCCCTCTTTTATGACAAATTATCTACAAACAGAAAACTTTTGTTTCATGGACGAGCCATAATCTAACATTCGAAAGTCGGCCGATGCTCCACCAGGGAAAACGACAGTAGCTTTAACGATAGGTTTAAATATACATTGAGTTGAAACACCCGGCGTAACGTTTAATAATTGGCCCTGGCCACTTGTTGTGAATGACCGTGGGCACATGTAACCAACAAAAAGTGGTGGTTGACCAGGGGATGTTCCGACTAAAGCAGCAACATCACCATAAGAAGTGACTCCCACGTAGACATCGTTTGGAGCGATGACAGTTGGAAAATTTGTAAGAGGAATTTGAGTTTCAATTCTTTGAGCAGCATAGGCCCCAGAACCCGTTGGCATTTGATATCCACCATAACCACTGATACATGGATTTTCCATCATGACCTGGTTAAGGGTTCCTCCACCAAAACTATAAGGAGAATTGATCCCACCAGTACCACTTATTGGGTTAAATCCAATTGGGATCCCAGTGACGGGATCATAAGGGGGAATCCCGAGCGGGTTAATAGCTGTTCCTGATTTTCCTGTTTTATTATCCTTCCCGCAGCTGGCGAGTAGAGAAAGTAGGGAAAATATCACGAGCCATTGAGTGACCTTCATAAAAACTCCTTCGTCTTAGACGATTCTAGTAACCTATCGGAGAGTATGGGGCCGAAACTTTAGGGATATTTTTTAAAACCTTAGTAAAATTCTAGGCCAAGGTCACTATATGCCTAGTTTTAAGACTTTATAGATTTGTTATGATGGTTAAATATGAAAATCCTTAATTATTTAAAATTGAATGAGCTTAAACGTGTATTTAAAGAGGAAGACTCACGCTTCATGTTGATGACGGGTCTTAAGGTATCAGGCATTTCAGCTATGATTACGGCCTCTGTCTATTATTTTCTTTTCCAGATCATGCGTTTGAATTATGCTTTTTTTAAGGCCCATGGATTTCCAGAATTCATTGGGGAAACGCCGTTTTATGATTATATCATTAGCGAAGCGATGGATAACCTTCCTGTTCTTTTCGCATTTCATGTGTATCTTTTTTTTATAGGATTTTATTTGGGTTGGATTATCCTACGGCCTTTCAGAAATATTGGAGATTATAGTGAACAGGCCATTAATAATCCTGACACTGTTTATAGCGTAGATGAGTTTAGCACTTATAAACTGCTCACAAGATTTTCGGAGTTCTTTTTTGAGTATTTACGTGAGGCGCGGAAAAAAGGGGTTATAACTTCCAATAGTGTTCCTCCTCAATATTTAAAAATTCATCAGCCAGTTGCAGATAAGATCTTTATGCTGCATTTTGGGATACTGCTTATTATTATAGCGATAACGAGTTCGGTTTTTATTATTGAGAATGGCGCTTCCATATTTCAACATATGGTGGAGCTAGGGCAAAAAACATTAGTTAACCAAAAAGCAATGAGTCGATACTTTTCTTCACAGCTTTTTATTTTAGATGAGATTGTGAATCTTACAATTTTTCTCATTAGTGTTACTTATCTTCTTTTAGGCCTTCATCTTTATAACAAAGTTTCAGGTGCAGCATTTGGGATTTTCTCAACAATGAGATCTTTCATGAAAGGTAACTATTTTAGTCGGGTTCATCTTGTTGGTTTTGCTCATGTGAGAGAAGAAACACGAAAACTGAATAAATACCTCGACTACATCCAGAATAATTTAACTAAAGATAAACCGAAAGGTTGAAATCCACCTTGGCTTTCATTACCATATTCAAATACATATTCATCAGTCGGAAAATTATAAAAGGAAAAGCATGAAAAGAACTATTTTGTTGGCCGTTGCTTTAGTTATCGCAACTGCTTGTACATCAAAAGACGAATTAAAAAAGATCCTTAAAGACAATCCTGAAATTTTAACTGAGGCCATTGAAGCTAATCCTGAAAAATTTATTGATGCTTTAAATAATGCAGTCAAGGCCGCTCAGGCCGGTCAAGGTAAAAAACGAGAAGATGATGAGAAAAAGGCTCTTGAGGAAAGTTTTAATAATCCTCTAGTTGCCGAAATCCGTTCTGATGAATCTTTTAGAGGAAATAAAGACGCTCCTATTACCCTTATTGAATACTCTGACTTTGAATGTCCATTCTGTTCACGTGGTTATAATACTGTCATGGAACTCATGAAGAAGTATGAAGGTAAAATTCGTTTTGCTTACAAACACCTTCCTTTAAGTTTTCATCCACAGGCCATGCCAGCAGCTCAGTACTACGAAGCAATTCGTTTGCAGGACACTGAAAAAGCTTGGAAATTCCATGATGCTATTTACAAAGATCAACGTAAACTTCAAAACGGTGAAGCTTTTCTTAAGGCCACCGCTAAAGATCTTAAAGTTGATATGGCAAAACTAGCTAAAGACGTTAAATCTGATGTTGTTCAAAAAAGAATTGATGCCGACATGGCCGAAGCTGCTAAGTTTGGTTTTCAAGGTACTCCAGGATTCTTACTTAATGGTGTTCCAGTAAAAGGAGCATATCCTGCAAGTCACTTTGATAGCTTGATCGAAGAACTCAAGAAACGTGGAAAAATAACGCTTTAATTTTTTTAAATATCGTTTTTAATGGGGCCCTGGATTTATTCCAGGGCCTTTTTTTTTCGTGAAATGTTGGCAGAATGACACCAAGAATGAATTACGGCAAAAAGTACCTCGCAAAATGACCTATCCTTGATTCTCATCTGAATGAACGTTATAATTTTGACTTAAGACCCATATTGATGGGAATCATTTGCAGATAAGGTAAAAATGGCCGAAGAAAACAAAACCGCAGCAGCAGCCACCCCAGCAGCCCCTTCTGGCGGTAAAAATCCATTGTTGTTATTACTTATGATTGTGAATATTTTGGCGATGGGAACAATTGCATATTTCCAATGGCGTTTCATGGATATGGAATCTAAGAAGCCGGATCTTACACAACTTCTTAAAGAAGAAAAATCTGCCACTACATCTGAAGATGCCACGGGCGAACAGAAAGCAGCAGAGATTGTAAAAAAAGAAAATCTCCTTCCTCTTGATAGTTTCACGGTGAACCTTGCCCAAGGTGAAGGCCCTAGACGTTATGTGCGTCTTGATGTGGTTCTTAAAATGAGCGAAGACGCAAAAGCTCCTGAGTTTGAGGCAAGAAAACCTCAGATCCGTGACACGATTATCAGTATCTTAAACACCAAAAGAGCAGATGACCTTCTTAAAAAAGAAGGAAAAAGTTATTTAAAAGAAGAAATCAAAGCTTCTATCAATTCATTTTTAGTTGATGGCAGAGTTGAAGATATCTATTACATAAGCTTCCAAATCAACTAGTAAGCAGGACGCTTACTTATTGAATCCCAGGAGGGGAATACATGGCCCAAGTACTGAGCCAAGACGAAGTTGATGCCTTACTCAACGCCGTAAATGACGAAGGGGATGCTTCAGCAGATGGTGAATCATCTGATGGTAGCGATATTGGTGAAGTCGAAGAGAGCGATGCCAATATACAGACCTATGATCTCACTAACCAAGACAGGGTTATCCGTGGGCGAATGCCCATTCTGGAGATCATCTATGAACGTTTCATCCGTCAATTTCGCGTTTCACTTTCAAATTCGTTAAGAAAAATTTCTACAATATCCATGATCTCAACCGATCTATTAAAGTTCGGTGAATTCGTGAATACGCTGCCGATACCGTCATGTATGTGTATCATGCGTTTTAACGAACTCAGAGGTCCAGCATTAATCGTGTTTGAATCCAAACTGGCCTATGCCATTATCGATTCATATTTTGGCGGAACAGATCGTCCGTTCACAAAAATTGAAGGAAAAGAATTTACCTCAATTGAACTCTCGTTTATGAGACGGGTAATGGATATGGCCATTAACGATCTAGAAGAAGCTTGGGCACCAGTTCATCGCATTGATGCTCAATACGTGCGAACTGAGATCAATCCTCAATTCGTAGGTGTCGTTCCTCCCTCAGATGTTATTATCACTACGACCTTTGAAGTTGAATTTGAATCAGCTTCAGGGACCATCATGGTGGTTATTCCATATTCAACGATTGAACCGATCAAACAGAAACTTTCTTCGAGCTTTCAGTCTGAAAATGATGTTGTAGATACTCTTTGGACACGCTCTATGCAGGAACACGTGCAGCATGCCGAGGCAGTTGCTGTTGTTAAGTTGGGAGAGTCTGAAATGACAATCGGAGATCTTGTAAGTTTACAAATCGGAGACATCATTCCTTTGTCACAAGAAGTTTCAGGAGAAGTAGATCTTGAAATCGAAGATGCAAAAAAAATGAAGTGCTTGATGGGTGTTTATAAGGGTAACAGGGCCGTTCAAATCACTAGAAGAATTACATAAAGGAAATTATATGGCTTCACCAGACATGTCAGAAAATAACAAAGATGCAATAAGAGAACTAGCAGACCAGTTTAAAGCTGGTGATGATGCTATAAATAAGCTCAAGGTACAAAATCTTGATTTTATTTTGGATATTCCTTTAAAGGTGAGCGTTGAGTTGGGAAGAGCGAAAGTGATCATTAAAGATCTTCTACAGTTAGGTCAGGGGTCAGTACTAGAACTTGATAAACTTGCCGGTGAACCCCTTGAAGTTTTGGTTAATGGCAAGCTGATTGCAAGAGGTGAGGTTGTTGTAGTGAACGAAAAATTCGGGATCCGCTTAACAGATATCATTAGCCCACTCGAAAGAATTGAGTCTTTGAAATAAGTGAACGTAACCAGGAAGGATTACAGTTATGAACAAGAAGTTCGCCATTCTCGTATCCGCTTTGGGCTTCACTTTTGCTGCTCATGCAGGTGTCAAAGTGACATCGATTGACTTAAATACCACTAGGACAGATGGCTTTTTGAGTATTGCACTTGAAGGCAGGTCAAGGGACTTGCCAGATATTAGTGTAGAAGGAAGAGTTATTGAGATCACTCTTTCACAGGCCGAACCATTCGATGGAATCTCAAAAAATGTGAAAGGGGCACAATTAACAGCAAATTCTCAGGATGGGAAAGCAGTTATTAGGGCCCTCTTACCTTATGAGGTTAATCCAGATCTCGTAAATTTGGGCTGGAAAAATAAAAATATTGAAGTGGTGTTTCCGCGTGGAAAATCTGCCGTGAAGGTACCTGCTCCATTTGTTTCAAATCAAATGGTATCAAAGGTTTCAAAAGATGTTTTAAACGAAGATTATCTTAATAAACTTATGAAAGATAATTCTGCTACAAAAGAAGTTGCTGCACCAACAAAAGTTGAAAAGAAGGATGAAGTTAAACTTAAGCAGGCCTCTGTTGCAAAAGTAGAAGTTAGAAAACAAGATAACTTTTCATTTGCAGGTTATGCAGCTAAGTTCGCCGTTTTTCTCGCTATGGTTTTAGGCCTTTTTTATGGAATTGTGCAGGTTCTTAAAAAAGGTGTGTTTAGAAGAGGAAAGCTTGGTTTCTTAAATAATACCAAGATGATCGAAGTTCTTAGTACAACTTATGTATCTCCAAAAAGATCTTTAATGATCGTTAAAGCGCATAAACAAATATTTTTAGTTGCCAACTCTGAAAGCGGTCTAGAATTTTTATCTGAAATGAAAGACACTGCAGGATTAATTAAAGAGGGTGAAAAAGTTGTGACTGGGAATAACTTTGATACAAACTTAGGTCTTGCGGAAACAACAGAAGTCTCCGAAGTAAAACTAAAAGAAGATATTACAACATCTGCCGCATTTGAAGAAAAAGGTTTTTCTAAACTTGCTGTAGCAAAAGATATTGTCAAATTTTCGGATGAATTAAAAAAGAAGGCGAGAAAGCTTAAGCCTATAGAATTTAATTAAGGATTTGATGAACTTATTAGGTAAAAATCTTTTGATTCTTTTGGCCTTTATGTTAGCTCCAGCAGCTTTTGCGCAAACAAGCAATCTTCCTGGAGTAAGTGTTAGTTTTGGCCAAGGTACAAATCTCGTCGATACCATTGAGGTATTGTTACTTTTTACCATTCTAACTCTCGCTCCGGCGATTATCATTCTTTGTACATCGTTCACAAGGATTGTTGTTGTTTTGTCTTTTATGAGGCAGGCCCTTGGAACTCAAAATATGCCTCCGAACCAACTCTTAATTGGTTTTGCACTTTTTCTTTCAATCTTTGTGATGATGCCGACTGGAGAATCGATTTATAAAAATTCTCTTCAACCTTATACTGAAAAAAAAATTGATGCGACTCAGGCCCTAAAAGGGCTTGAAACAGATCTACGCGCTTTCATGCAAAAACATGTTAGAAAAGCTGATATTGGTCTTTTTTATGACGTGACAGGCGCTGCTGCTCCCGATGATATCAATGGCGTACCTACGCATTATCTCATCCCTGCTTTTATTATTTCTGAGTTGAAAACAGCATTTCAGATTGGGTTTCTTCTGTATATCCCATTTATTGTTCTTGATATGGTCGTGGCCTCTGTGCTTATGGCCATGGGTATGATGATGTTGCCTCCAATGCTTGTGTCTATGCCTTTTAAGCTTTTATTGTTTGTTTTAGTTGATGGTTGGCAATTAGTGACCGGGGCCATTCTTCGCTCTTTTAACACATAAGGAAATGACCCTATGGAAAATGATTATGTCGTTGAAGTTGTCAGTCAGGCGATCAAGATCACGTTAATGCTTTCAGCTCCTATGCTTATCGGTGCCTTAGTCGTAGGTATTTTGGTTTCAATTTTCCAAGCGGTCACTCAGATTAACGAACAGACACTTTCATTTATTCCTAAAATACTTGTCATCATAGCTGCGCTCGTTATTTTTAGTCCCTGGATGATAGAAACCATGGTGACTTACACTCAGGATCACTTCACAAGTATTCCTGAACTCATAAGACGTTAAATGAATGTAACTCTTGTTGATGAAACAGTCTTTATGGCCTTTTGGCTCTGTTTTTCACGGTGGATAGCCGTTTTGTACCAACTTCCCATATTCGATAACGTGGCCGTTCCTAACCTTGTGAAAGTGCTAACGAGTTTTCTCATCTCATTTGCTTTTTTTCCATCTCTTCAGGGCACACTTCTTGCAGAAATTAACTTGGTAGGTGTGGACAATATCTGGATTTTGGTAATGTTCCATACATGTACGGGTTTAATTATTGGATTTTTGGTGAAATGTATTATGAGTTTATTTGTCGCAACCGGTAGCATTCTGACTCAGCAAATTGGTTATGCATCGGTAAGTTATTTTGATCCTACTCAAGGTCAACAAGTTGGTCCTTTTGAGCGCTTGCTTGAATGGACGATCCTTATTCTTGTTTTATCTTCAGGGGCCCTTCTTCCTATGTTTAAGGGAGTGTTTGAATCATTCTTTTCTGTGAACTTTATGAACGCGGATAAAATGCTGAAAACGCCGGAGTATTTTGTGTTATTCTTTAAGTCAGCATTCAGCGCATCGGTACTTCTTGCTGGTCCTCTTATTTTTGCCAACTTACTAATGAACTTAGTTTTTGGAATCGTTGCGAGAAGCATTCCTCAGATGAACGTTTTAATGGTGAGTTTCGTAGTAAATATTGGTTTTGGATTACTTCTCTTTTTAGGAATAGCAGAGGAGTTTTTTCAAGTGAGTTTTGATTTGTATTTAGAAAAACTTGGACAATGGTTTCAATTCTTCACGAATTAAAGGCATAGGATGGCCGAAGAAAACGACGATGAAAAAACCGAAGAGCCCTCCCAGTATCGTTTGGAGGAGTCTCGAAAGAAAGGTGAAGTTGCCACGTCTCGTGAGCTCAGTAGTGTACTCATGCTTTCTGGATCACTTCTAACGCTCATTATCTGTGGAATGTTTGTTTATGAACAGCTCACAGAATATATTGATTGGATTTATAAACAAGATTTTACAAGAGTTTATACAAAAAAGAATTTTGTTGATGTCATTCAACACACGGCCTGGACCATGGTTAAATGTGTGGGGCCTTCATTTGGAGCTTCACTCTGTTTAGGAGTCTTTTCTAATTTTATTCAAATCGGTTTTTTATATTCTCCAGAAATCATTAACCTGAAATTTGAGCGCCTTAATCCTATTCAAGGTTTTCAGCGTTTGTTTTCAAAAAAGGCCCTCGTCGAGGCCCTCAAGGGTGTATTTAAATTTATTGTTGTAATCTGGATCACCTATGCTGTCATGAAAGATAATGTAGGATCTTTTTTAGGATTTCTTCACGCTGATGCTGCTCAGTCACTTATGTTTGGTAAGTACTTGATGGTTAAACTTGGATTTTCTATTCTTTTGGGTTTGGGAGTTATTGCACTGGCCGACTTCGGTTGGGAGAAATGGTCATACAGAAAAAAAATGATGATGACCAAACAACAGGCCAAAGAAGAGGCAAAAGAAAAAGATGGTAATCCAGAAATAAAAAACAAAATTCGTCAGATTCAACGTCAAATGGCACAAAAACGTATGATGAATGATGTAAAAAAAGCTGACGTTATTGTTACTAATCCAACGCATATCAGTGTAGCATTAAGGTATGATGGTGAGACGATGATCACTCCTGAAGTCGTAGCTAAGGGAGCTGATCATTTAGCGATGCGGATTCGAGAAATCGCTAAAGAAAATAACATTCCAATCGTTGAAAACATCATGCTGGCGAGAACTCTATATAAAACAGTGAAGGTAGGAACTGGAGTTCCAAGGACGCTGTATAAGACCGTCGCAGAGATTTTAGCTTTTGTTTATAAGTTAAGAAGAAAACAAAAAGCTCTTAAGTAATTAAAGCCTAGGATGGGCGAGGACAAACCATGGATGGTTTTTTTAAAAAAATAAAGTTCTTTTCGCAAAACTCGGATTTAGCAATTGCGATAGGACTCATCATCGTCATAGGCGTGATGATCGTTCCGATACATCCCTTTATTCTTGATGTGTTATTAGTTCTCTCACTTGCGTTGTCTGTGGGCATTTTACTTGTTTCTGTTTATTCTAGAAAACCTTTAGATTTCTCAACTTTTCCATCTGTTCTTTTGATAACGACCTTATTACGACTCTCACTTAACGTAGCTTCAACAAGAAATATTCTTCTTAACGGTGCAACTGATGAAACGGCTGCCGCCGGTGAAATTATTCGTTCATTCGGTGAATTCGTTGTTGGGGGTAATTTTGCGGTGGGGATTATTATTTTCACCATATTAGTGGTCATTAACTTTATTGTTATTACAAAAGGTGCGGGACGAGTCGCCGAAGTTTCTGCTCGATTCACTTTAGATGCAATGCCCGGTAAACAGATGGCCATCGATGCCGACTTAAATGCCGGTTTGATTGATGAAAAAGAAGCAAAAAGAAGACGTGCTGAAGTTGCACAGGAAGCCGATTTTTACGGGTCTATGGATGGTGCTTCTAAATTTGTTCGAGGGGAGGCCATTGCAGGTATCCTTATTACGGCGATCAACATTGTCGGAGGTATTATCGTAGGTGTTGCACAAAATGATATGAGTTTTGCTGATGCCGCCCGAGTCTTTACGCTCTTAACTGTGGGTGATGGTCTTGTTACTCAAATTCCCGCACTTGTTATATCTACAGCTGCTGGTATTATCGCAACCAGAAATTCAAGTAATGATGGTCTAGGTAAACAAGTTGGAAATGAATTTACTGCTCACCCAAAAGCATTTTACATCACCGCAGGTGCTCTTGCCATGTTTGCATTGATCCCAGGTTTTCCAGGATTGCCCTTTATGATAATGGGAAGTCTTATTGGATTTGCCGGATTTAGAATTGAAAAAAATAAAGAACTTGCAAAAGTCGCAGCTCAGACCAACGCCGTCAGTGAAACGAAGGCCAAAACTGAAACCCTGGAATCTCTTCTTCCCGTGGAACTTGTTCAATTGGAAGTTGGTTATGGAATTGTAAGTATTGTTGATGCTGAACAGAATGGAGATCTTCTTGAGAGAATTTCGCATATTAGAAAACAGTTTGCACTTGATTGGGGACTTATCATTCCATCTGTTAGAATTAAGGATAATCTTGAATTGAAGCCAGGTGGTTATTCGGTAAAACTTAAAGGTATCGAGATCGCAAAAGGTGAGCTTATGCCTGATCACTTGATGGCGATGGATCCAGGAACAGTCATTGAGAACATGGATGGAATCGAAACAAAAGAACCAGTTTTTGGTCTACCCGCCATTTGGATTACTGATGATCGTAAAGATGAGGCTCAATATAATGGATACACGGTGGTAGATCTTTCAACTATTGTGGCGACTCATTTAACTGAAGTATTAAAAGCAAACTTAAGTGAACTTTTTGGCCGACAAGAACTAGTCAAAGTCTTGGATAACTTTAAAGAAGAAAATCCAAAAATTGTATCAGATCTTGTGCCAGAAATAATGCCACTTGGTAGTGTACTTAAAGTTCTACAAAATCTTTTACGTGAAGGTGTTTCGATTAGAGATCTTAGAACTATCCTTGAAACATTAGGAGAATTTGGTTCAGGAACAAAAGATCCTGAGGCCCTTACGGAATATGTTCGTCAAAGCCTTTTCAGAACTATAACCGAAAGAATTAAAAGCTCTCAAGGTGATGTTCCACTCTTCACACTTGATCGTGGGTTGGAAGAGGCAGTGGCCCGCAGTGTGCTGCAAACGGATCATGGATCTCAGTTGAATCTTGATCCCAAAGTGACACAAACAATTCTTGCAAGTTTGAATGAGAAGATTGAAGAAGCTACTTCACAAGGTGAAAAGATGGTTGTTCTTTGTTCACCAGTTATCCGTCGCCACTTTAAAAAGTTGACGGAAAAATTCATTCCCAACATGATAGTGGTAAGCCATAATGAATTAAGTCCAGAAATTAATATTAGATCCTTAGGTACGGTGAGGTTATAAAGAATGTTCGTTAAGAAATTCGAAGCCGATACATTAGAGGAGGCCCTTAAAGCTGTTAAGCTTGAGCTGGGTCCTGATGCGATCATTTTAAAAACGATCACGAACAATGGTCTAAAGGGTGCCTTTAAGAAAAAACGTATTGAGATTACCGCGGCAATCTCAGAACGCAATTACGAGAAAAAAGCCAAGGTGGATAAAGTGTTAAATAACGATCAAAAAGAAGCTTTCTATCAAAAACCAGCTTCAACTGTTAAACAATCAATCAACAAATATAACAACACTGAACAGCAGGTAAGCACCGCTAGTTATGGGTCCATGGGGCTTAACAAAGTTGTTAATACTCTGGCCAAAGGTTCAGCAAGTCTAGTTGATGTTACGAACAAAACTTCTTCGATGTTAAAAAATAGTTTAGATGATTTTTTAACGACGGAAAATGAATTTGATCAACACATGGACAGCACTGAAGAGGCCCGTCCACGTCAGGTGAGACAAACTCCCCAACGTGAGTCACGGCCTATACAAACAGAGCCTCGTCAAGCGGCGCGTGCTCAAACTCCTGCTGCAGGCACTGTTCAACACGGTAAATACGCTGAACCTCCAGTTCAAAAAACGTCTCCTATCCACATTGAAGAACAGACAAGGGCGCAAGGTCCAGCTGTTGGTCGTGATGCTTACAATGAACTCAGACAAGAACTTCGAACTCAGCAACACAAGATGGAACTTCTTGAACAAAAGATTTTAGAACTTACTCAGAATTATCAATTTAGCCCAAAAAATCAAAACGAAGCTAAAGGTATCTATCAACTCAGAACAACTCTTAAAACGTTAGATGTAGATGAGTCCCATATTTTGGATCTCATTAAAAAAGCCACTTATGAGCTTTCAAAAGAAGATTTGGATAATCCTGATGTCTTGTTTGAGTTTGCACTTAAAGAGATGGCGGGATCTATTCATACTGCTATTCCACTGTTTGCAAAAATTGATAATGGCGAGCCTGTGGTGACAGTACTTATTTCAGAAGCTGCTTCTGGTCAGTCAACGATGGGTATGAAGATCGCCGTGCTTAAGAAAGATGTGATTCTTATTCAGTACTCTCAGGACGCTCAGAATAATGCAAGCACTGATTTTGCAGCTCAAGTCTTTGGTATTCAGGTCCATAAGGTTCAAAACTTCTCTGAAGTTGTAGGCCTAAGTCGTAAAGCAACGGAAGCCGGCAAATCTGTGCTGGTGGATGTGCGCCTAAATAATACGTTTACTGATGAAACCAAAAAATTTGTTGAAACTCTTAAACGTGGTTTCCATCATGTAGAAGTTCTTTGCACACTTTCGGCCATTCACTCAGAACTATATAACAGAAAAATTATTGCCCGATATAAGGATATTGTAGAAGGTGTTATCATTGCTCATGTGGATTTGTGTATGAACTTTGGAGCTCTTTTCAATGTTCACAAAGGTCACAACAAGTTGCCGCTTAAATTTTTTGGAACTGGCCCAGTAGTTCCAGACGACATTGAAGGTGCAACAGCTGAAAGGTTGATGTCTGGTCTCTTTCAGTTCTAATAATTTGTTTTAGATTGCGATGATGGCCCGACAGGATGTTAGGCCAGTGCAGATGACAGGAGGTTTATGCACAAGACCAGTGAGTGGTTACTTTCGTTTACGAGTGATGGACAACCTAGATCTTCATCGCAAGCCCAAGTTCTTACTAAAAAATTTCAACCATGTTTTAAAATTGCAATCACTGGTGGCAAGGGTGGGGTAGGGAAAACCTCTATCGCTCTTAAAACTGCCCTTGAAATGGCCCGTTCAGGGTTTCGCACTCTTCTTATCGATTGCGATTCAAACCTCTCCAACACGGCCATTAAGTTAGGTTTGCCCCTTGATAATAAATTTGAAAAACTTCTTTCTTCTGAAATTAGTTTCGAAGAATGTGTGATTCAACGTGGAAACTTACATTTGCTTCCCGCATGTAATGGTTCTAATGAGATCTTTGATTCGAAACTTAACTTTGACCAGATCATCACCGATATTATCTCTTCTCACGAGCATGAATACGATTATATTCTTTTAGATTGTCCGGCCGGTATTTCTAGAGAGACATTAACTTTGAACGCATATTGTGATTATCGTTTTGTGGTTGTGACTCCTGATAAATCATCAATAACTGATTCCTATTCGTTAATAAAAGTCTTGTCTCAGAAGTTTGCGATAAAAAATAATCATCTCTTGGTGAATATGTCTCAAAACGATAAACAATTGCAAAAAGTTGTAACAACTCTGACTGAAACGGTTAAGAACTTTCTGGGTGTACGCACTCATTTCTTAGGAAGTATTCCAAAATTAGATGTTTCAGGTGAAGAATTTGATACTTTTTTCCTCTCTGAGACAAAAAGTGCCTGGCATAAAAACTTCGTTAAACTTTTATATGAGTTCACCGAAAAATCAGGTGGACTATTGGCCGCCCATGAATCGGGTAGGAACCAGATGGCCCTAGAACACGATGTTCACTAAACGGTAAGCTAAGGAGAGCTCTTCATGTCATCACTTACGGCCAAATTAAAGAATCTCAAAGATTATAGAATCACCGTTGATCCAAAGGTGAAAGAAGAAATCATCATAGAGTATGCTCCTCTTGTGCGTTATGTCGCGCAAAAAATTGCATCAAGACTTCCTCCTAATATCGAATTAGATGACATGATTTCATGTGGAGTCATTGGTCTTATGGATGCGATCGAGAAATTTGATCCAACTCGGGATAATAAATTCAAAACCTATGCTGAATTTCGTATTCGAGGCTCCATTCTTGATGAACTACGGTCTCAAGATTGGGTTCCTCGTTCAGTACGAGAAAAGGCCAAGATTGTTGAGAAAGCATACGCCAAACTTGAAAAAGATCTTGGTCGTCCTGCTACTGATGAAGAAATGTGTGAAGAGCTTCAATGTTCAATGGATGATTTTCATGAACTCATCAATAAATCAAAATCGGTGTCTCTTCTGAATATCGAAGATGCAGCGGCAATGAGTAAAGGTGATAAGAAGCTTATGGTCTCATTAATGGAGACTTCACGTTCAGCTAATCCACAGAATGCGGTAAGCTTTAAACGTGCCCAAGAGATCATTAAAGACGGTATCAAGTCACTTCCTGAAAAACAGCGTCTTGTTCTATCTCTTTATTATTTTGAAGATTTAAACCTCAAAGAAATTGGACAGGTTCTAGATGTGACTGAATCTAGAGTTTCACAATTACATACTCAGGCCATTTTGAAACTTAAGGCCAAACTCAAGAATCATTTTGATTCACACGAAGATTTAGCTGCCAGTTAAAAGATAGTCCGAGTCTTTTCGTCGGGCTATTCGTTGCACTTAACCCTTCCCAATCCCTTCAATAATGTTTGAAAATTAACTATTGGAATTTATTCAAGGGTTGGTTATTCATGGATTGGAAAAAAACCTTTAATCGCGGACAATGGGTTATTCACAGCATCTTCCTAGCAGCGGTTATATTCGGTATAGGATGTACACTTTTTGCACTTAGACTCAATAATCTTCAACTTACTGAAGAGGATAGAGGCCTTAAGGCGAACTCACTTGTTAATTATCTAAAAACAGACAACAGTTTTGAGAAGATCGGAAAGTATCTTGCATGGGCAGAACTAAATAAGGCCAACGACAAGATGAAAGAATTTTCTCGTAAAATGGCAGAGACAGAGGAATTAGTTGAAATCAGTGCCAGTAAAGACCTGAGTCTTGGTTTAAGGACATTTAATAAACTTATTGGCAATGGCTCCAGCATGTCGAATCCAGCGGATGCATTAAAAGTGCTGAAGCAAAAAATTGAAAGCCTTGAAGATGTTGCTAGATCTCAAGGCTACAAAAACGTCGGCATCATTGCTGAACGAATGAAGTCACGAATAGTGCAGCTCAACTCCAAAAATGCAGGAACATCTCCTCAGATAGGAAATTTAAAATCAGATCTTTCTCGTATTAACCAGTTGGTTGCATCATCAGCACTAGAAGAAGGACAAAAAGCAGCACTAAAAAACCGCTTTGAGTCTATGAGTAATGAGCTGGATCTCTTAGTAAGCCTTAACAGTCACTCACGTGATCTTCAGGCACATATCACGCAAGCTTCTTTGTCATTGGCACAGTGGTTGATTGATGTAGAGAAAAAAGCTTTGGATATGAAAGGAATGCGCCTTAAAAAACAAAACCAACTTATTCTTATTCTTTCTATGATGTCAGGATTCCTTGTCATTGCCTGGATGGGGCTGGCCTATCTTTTTAGATGGCAGCGTACACGTATGGGTGATCAAGTTGAGCTTGAAGTAAAAAATGTAATCTCTAAAGGCATTATTGCTGACCAGCGATTTATGCTCGATCATTATTCTGAACTGATGAGAGATGATATTATCAGATTACTAGATGAACTAAAAATTAAACTTAATCTCGGTTCTATGCTTCATGATGGCCTTCCATTCGCTGGATGTATGGTTGATAAAACGTTTAAACTCACTTGGCATAATCAACTTTTCTTAGAACAACTTTATTTAAGCGAAGAAGAAGTGAGAAGTGATGCTTTTAATTGGGATTATGTCAGAGATTATTTAAACCTGGACGAAGATCCAATTTATGAAGCTTTAGTTAATAAAATTGCTGGCATTTATCCAGTAAAAGTAAAACAAGATGAAATGACTCCTGCTCAGCCGTATGAAATGTATGTAACTCCAATTACTGCCAATAGAGAAGATCGGGTCATGGTGTTCTTTTATCCTTTGATCTCAGTCAAAGAGGCCATCAATGAGCAGGTCAGTCTTTCAAGAGATTCTATTGATAAATTCCTCGCTCTTTGGAACGAAGAAAAGCTTGGCCTTGATGAGATACGCGTATTGGAAAAGGATTTTAAAAATAATGATCTGGCCGGGCTATATAAAAACTTAGTGGGTGTGCATGAACGTGTAGATGCAGAAAAAAAAGAATGTTTGCACACTATTAGATCTCTTGAAAAAGAAGTGGCTGAGTTTGAATCGAAGATGAAGGAGATGAGGAGTATGGAGGATCTTAAAAAGAATGTGATCAAACAAGAATTTAAACTTGCACATGAACTACAAGAATCCTTTATTAATACTTTAGAAAAAGGAGAGTCATTGGTGCAAATTAATAAAACCATTATGCAACAAAATGATGACCTAAAAGTTGAAGCTCAGAAATTACAAAACATGAGTCAAGATTTTTTGAAACGTAATAAGGAGACAGTTGAGATTCTCGGGCAACTTGAGGGTGTTAAAACTGATTATAAAAAGTTAAAACTCGAACTTTTAGAAGTTAAAGCAAAACTTATTTCAATCAATAATTCTCTTTTTGGCCAGCTGCCACCATTGGATGATCAGCAACAGAAAGTGGCCATGCGATATAAAGACGAATTGGCGAGGCTTGATTTTAATGTTTGTACTCTGGATAAAAAACTTTCTCAGTTAGACGTTCTTTTAGGCAAGATGCAAATTATGCATGAAAGAATTCAAGTTGAGCAAACAAGCTTTAACATGAATACGTCGCAGAAGGATCATGAGTTGCGCGAAGCTTTGGGTCAAATACAAAAAAAATTGGCCGCAGAAGAAGGCAAAATTGTGGATAACTTTAAGTCGCTTCATCATTTGATGAAAAAAGACCTAGATATGGTCAAGGAAACCCACGATATTGCATCAAAAAGTACTGAGCAGTTTTTATCGTAATGAAATCATTTAAAGCAACGGTAAGTCGTTTTTTTTCAGAACCTACTTCTCTTATTGAAGTCCTGAGAAAATTAACATCTGCCCCAGATGCACTTCTCTATGAAGCCACTGAAAAAGGTGCTGTCTGGATTCAAGAAAAGGGACGAGGAAAAACCCTGCGTCTTCGTTCTCCAGAAAAAAAAATTAATCCTTTAGATGTTATATACATATACATAGATGCAAAGGTTTTAAAATTTTCAGAACCTCATGGGGTCAAGCTGATCTCAGAAAATAAACATTATGGTATTTGGATTAAACCTGCTGGAGTTGTGCCTCAAGGTACACAAACAGGGGATCATGCTTCACTACTTCGTTATGTGGAAAAACAAAAGAACAAAGAAGTTTTCCTGATCCATAGGCTCGATAGAGAAACTGAAGGAGTGATGGTGGTGGGATATAGTTCTGAGGCAGCCGCCAAACTCAGTAAACTTTTTCAAGACAATAAAGTTAAAAAAATTTACGAGGCCATTGTTCTAGGAGAATTAGAGAAGGGTCTTAAAAGGACCATCGATCTTACATTAGATGATAAAGAGGCGATTACTCATTTCGAAGTCTTAGGTAATCAAAACGGTAAGAGTTTACTTCGAATTGAACTCAAAACTGGCCGTCTTCACCAGATTAGACGCCATCTTGATGGCATTGGTTATCCCATCATCGGTGATCCCAAGTATGGGAAAAATAATAAAAATCGAGCTGGCCTCAAACTTCTTGCTTTTGCCCTATCTTTTGAAGACCCTTGGACTAAAAAAACCGAGACTTGGCAGCTTGAGGAACACCTCAGCCTATAATTTAATCATACTTGTAATCTTTACGCTCCATCATAGTTTAACAAGAGTTAAGGCCTGTAAAACATTATAATCTCATTACGGATTACAGGAGAAAACCATGTTTAGTCATCGTCGTTGGGTTATTTTGGCAGCCTTTTACTCGTTCTCTGCGTGTGCCAATGATGGTCAGGTCTCTTCAATTTCCGAAAAAATTACGTACAATATTTCTGATGTTAAGGCCGCTTTACAAAAAGAAGTTGTGGGTAATTCACTAAAAGTTCGTGCCGGTCTTGAGGCCAAATCTACAGCTCAAAAGATTCGTCTTCAAATTTCAAATGTCTATCAAATGGCCATAAAAGAAGGTAAATCATCTGAAGAAGCGGCTGCCGAAATTAAAGAAATTATTGAACAAGATATAGCCTCGGGTGTTGATCCAAGAATCCAGACAGAAATAAGAACTCTTGCACTCGATGCTCTTGAAGAAATTCAGTTTGGTAAGATTGATCTTAAAATGGAATTCAAAAATCTAAAAAAGGCTCAAGAAAAAAACTCAAAAGACATAACAACCAATCAAAGTGATGATCCTGGATCTCTGATAAGTTCTGAAGCAGTTTCATATACTAATAAAGAAGAACTTTTGGCTTCTCTTACTTCTAGTGGTGATAGTACACGTTGGACTCAGGCCGGTAACATGTCGTTGAATGGTGCTAAAATTGTGAAAAATGAGGCAAGAATTTCAATGCAAATTAAGGCCGATGTTATGGGTGTCACTATTGAGGCCGGCCCCTATATAAAATTTACGCGTGAATATGGTGTTCGAGCTGTATTTATGAGTGAAGGAATGAAACCCTCGTTTCTTCCTGATGGAAATTTAGATTTTTATAAAAGAGATCGTTCAGGAAACATCATTTTAGTTAACGGAGTGAAGGTTAGACGCCACATTGCTTTTATTTGTGATGCGGATCTAACTTTTGAAGCTGAGTTAGGCGCTGGTGGCGCCTTACGTTTTGCGGGTGCAGGAGTCGAGGGTGCAGTGATTCAAAAAGAAATAAATACTGTAAACATTGCCTCAAGACGTATTCAGATCCCACACTATATTGGTGGCAAATCAGTAACGACTCAGACCATTTATGAGCTTTGCCATAATGATTATTTAAGTGCAAAAGTGAGTGATAAACTTACAGTGAAAGATTCACTTAATATGATGATGAACAACTTTATCGCAAATTTGCGTTATTCAAATTCTAAGATGAAATGTGCCATTGATAACCATTGTCAAGGGTGGCTAAACGCTGAAGTTAAGCCTGTTTCAGGCGAGAATAGTTATGGCCGATGTGTACCAGAAGCTGTGTCTTCTCCTGATCGTGAAGGCTTCAAAATGTGTGTGGCCCGTGGTCTAAAATATCAAAGTTGTACTGTTTTTGATGCCCAAGGGAAACGAACTTCTAAAGGTTGGTTTGAGTATACTTGTGATGAGGGACTTAAGTGCGTGACTGTTCAAAAGCCAGGTTTCATGAAATATGCCATTGGCCAATGTATGCCTGTGGATGCCAAAACTTATAAAGACCCACGTCACAGACCGATTTCAGTTAAAGTCGTAGATTAGTCTGTATAAAATTTGAACAATACTGAAAAAAAAACCCGTAAATACTACACAATTCCTATGAACTATTTCATAAGAGTTTAGAATGGACTCAATAAGCAACAGCTATGAGGAGCCTACATGTTCGTAACCCACATTCAGAGAAACTTGTTTCGAGTTTTTTCTTTTCTGATTACGGCCCAAATGCTTATCACTCCAAGTATCGCTCAAGCAGTTGTGAATCGTGGAGAAGTGGCCCCTTTCACCGTTCAAGTAGCCTATGGTATTCCTGATAAGGGTTATATTGATTCATTTCATAATGCATTTCTAGCTAAGAATGCTGACACTCAGACTCAAATGGAGTTCTCTCTCTATGCTTTAAGGAATGTACACGTCGCTAAACTTTTAAAAACAAGAAAAGCCCTGAAAGAACTCATTGGTTCAAATGACCAACTCTTGGCCCTGAGTCTTAGACATGAGTCAATGAGGGTAACTTATGATGTGCCTGAATCTGTAAAAAAACTTTATCTAGGGGAGAACGAGATTTTAGATGTGGCCTCTGATGTGTCTTTCTTACAAGGAAAAAGCCTCGCTACTGAACATTCAGTTGATTTGGCATTTGATCCTGAAGTCAGGCATAAACTAGTGACCGGACTATTATCTCTTTCGGTCAACATCGTTCGTTATGATAACCTTTTAAAATATGTTAAAGAGGACATGTGGCCTGAAGCTTTTCCAAATGATGTTGCAAGAAAAATGTTGAGAAAAGAGTATTCAGAAAACTATAAAATTAAAGATATAGAGATTCAGCTTCAAGGGATGAGGGATTTTCTTGTTCATCGTTATCATCTATTGACCCAAGAAGAAGATAAAGTTCCTCTTTATAAACAAATCTACAAAATTCTTGAAAAAGAAGAGTATGGATTTCCTTTATCGACCTTAAAACAGACCCAGGCCAAGGGTAGTAAAGTTTTTAAAGATCGTGACGTATTTGAACTTCCTTCTGAGTTTGAAGACAAGGCTTTTATACAGATGGATTCAGTCCTAGGATCTTCGAAAAAAGAAAAACTCATTAGAGAAGTGAATACTTTAGTTGAGAAAGGGTTACTTGCGGCCTTGAACAGTAATACGGAGGCACTTGAGGCCCTCACTAAAGCAGTTGAGTTTAAGGATAATGAGAATTTATTTTTGTTTTTGGCATTAAATGAAGCTGGATGGTCTGAGACAAAAATGTCTTATTCTTATCTAAAAGATTACATTAACTTTAACGATGGTTTTGTTGAAAGTTTTCGTCAGAATGATCTACGTAATTTAAAAAAGGAAACCATTGCCAGAGTATCGATACAAACAGGGATTGCGGCAGCTGTTATCGTTACGATTCTTACAGCAGGAAGCACGATCATGGCAGGAAGTGCTGTGGCCGGTACTGCTACTGCTGCAACGTCAGTTAAAGCTATTGGCACGGGTGTAGGGCTGGTTTCAGGAATGGCCTTTTTAGGGAAGTCGGTTTATTCCTATGCTGAAGCACTACGATACTCTCACTATGCCACAAACCTTTATAATGGCTCAGCTGATATCTCTAGTTTAGAAGAAGTAAAATATTATAAAAAAATTGAGAGCGCAGAATTCTCGGCCTTGATTTTTTCTTTGATAGCAGTGGGGGCGCCAACAATAGCATTAAATTTAATTTCAAAAGGTCAGAAGATCATAGTTGAAGGTGGACGCCGAATGGTTATGCTTCATCCTGAAACATTTGGAAAGATGGAGGTCATGTTAAATTCTAATAAGGCCCGCTTCATACAGTTAGGAGCTTTTGGTAAATTGCTGATGCAAAATTCTGTGAATACTTTAGTTAAGGCAACAGGAAATACAGAAAGACTCATTCATCTAGAACAGATGATCCAGCACGGAGCAAAAATCGCTGGAGTAAGTGTGGCGCGTGCTAAGGATATTTTGGCCCAAACTCCACAAGCAAAAAGTATGATGGAATGGTACGCTAAAAAAATTGAAGTAAATCCACTTTTTTTAAGCCAACTTGGTCGAGAAATCGGAGTTGATCTTAGCATAATGCTTGTTTCAGAGTTTTTTGTGAGAGGAAAGGATCAGTTCATCGCTGATTTGCCATTTATCATCATGAATGGTTTTGTTTGGACTTTCCTTACAGGAGTTATCGTTGCAAAGAGTACTGCCAGTACTCAACAACCTAAGATGATGTTTGATATTCTTTTAGATAAAAGTACCGGCGTTTTGGCCAAAGGAATTAGTCTTAAGGATCGTGCCAAAGCTATCGGTGGAGGCATGCAAGTTTTTGCTTCTGCTGGTAAAGATTTAGCAGTGGCAGGATCAGTCATTACTTTTGGAGTTCATGGTTTTGGTGAAACATTGATGCATTTAAAAGATCCGAGTAAAGAAGAAGCGAGCGAAAGATTAAAAAGAGTTGTTTCAACGGCGATATTTTTTGGAGCTTATCTAGGTCTCTCAAGTAACCTTCGAAGTCAGGCAATCAATAGTTGGATGGAACCAAAAGTTGTTAATAATATAGGTCGCAAGGCCTTGGCCAAACAAGGTTTTATAAATCCTGATGCCAAACAAATTACCGATGCAGCGAAGGCTTCTAAAGAATATTATTCAGTTATGGGGGCAACGAGTTTTGCCAATAATATGTTTGGAAACATTAAGTTTTCCTATTTGCTTAAAGAATTAGGCCTTCAAACAACCATAGGCGAAGACACATACGAAAAAGACATGGAAAACATCTTTTTCAGGATTGATCAGAATAATAATCAAGGCCACTACCTTTTTGACTTCTTATAAAACCTTTCGGGGAGGGCCAACTCCCTGAAAACTCTTAAAATTTATATTTTTTACACTTTGCAGTATTATTCTCTGCCTAAATTTCAAATTAGCATTACATTGCCCTACACTTTAGGAGCAATTTTTGCAGATTAAACAATTAGTTTCGCCATTGTTAAGTCTAACTCTCACACTTCAGATGATACTGTCTCCTGTGCTTGCGTCCGTTTCTTCTGAGATATGTGAGGCTGATGATAGTCTTTTTCACAAAGAAGAAATAAGTCCATTTGATGTTCAAGTGAAGTTCGGACTTCCAAATGATGGATATCTAGATAACGTTCACAAATCTTCCCAAATAAAAAATGCTGATGACCAAACCCACATGGTTTATTCCTTTTATGCTTTAAGAAACATGACAGTCATGAAGCTTCTTAAAACTCGCAAGGCCCTTAAAGAGATTCTGGGTTCTGAAGAGCATTTGAGACATTTGACTCAGATCCATGAAATTGATGTGGCCAACTATTCTGTTCCATCTTCTGTTAAAAAACTTTACCAGTCAAAAAATGAAATATTGGAAATTAGTGAAGATATCAATTGGATTGAAGATGAAAAAAATACGAGTGAAGGATCAAAAAACCTTAAGGTCTTAGATCAAACAATACTTGGACTTATTGCACTTTCTGCGCAAATTGTTAGATACGATAATCTTCTTAAATATGTCAGAAAAGACATGTGGAATTCTGCATTTCCAAATGAGGTGTCTAGAAAATATCTTCGTGAGAAATATTACAAAAGATACAATATAAAAGATCTTGAGATTTTTCTTCAAGGTCAAAGAGATGCTCTTCTTAATAAGTATCATTTTTTGGCCTATGAAGAGAAAAAGATTCCTCTCTACAAAAAGATCTATAAAGTTCTTGAAACTCAATTTCATTTCCCCAAAGCAGATATGGTTCAAGTGGTGGAAGGAAATATTTTTTCTAAAAATCCAAGCATTGTTTTACCGACTAGTTTTGAAGATGATCTTAATCTAAGCGTTGAAAATGCCTTCATGCTTGAAACTAATAAAGCAGATCTCATTGAGGAAGTTTCACCAGTAGTTGAACAAGTCTTACTACTTTCTTTAAAAGACAACTATGAAGCTCTTGATAAAGTCTCAAAACCAACTCACTACAAAGACGATAAAGATATTTTTCTTTATCTGTCGATGAATGAGAGTTTGTGGCAAGAAACAAAACAGTATTATGCTCATTTGAATAATAGATATATTAACTTTGATACAGGTCTTGTTGAGAGCTTCCGTCTAAATGACAATCTTACTTTAAGAAATGAGACGATTAAAAGAGTTGGTGCTCAAACGGGTATTGCGCTGGCCTTAGCTGCTGCGGTTTTCACTGGAGGCAGTTCTATTATGGCCGGAGGTGCAGCGGCTGCAAGTACCGCTGCGGCCGGAACGACAGTGGGAGCAATGTATTCAGCAGGATCTGTCTTGGCCACAGCTTCTGCCGCTCTTATGCTTTCTCAGTCTACGTACTCATACTTAGACGCAAAAAAATATCATGAACTATCAAGTCATCTGTTTTTAGGCTCACGAGATCTTTCAACTTTAGAACAAGCTAAATATTACGCTAAAATTGAAAAATCTGAATTTAAGAATATCGTCCTTTCTTTAATTCTCATTGGAGCACCTGCTGCGACTTTAAAAGCTCTTTCAATGGGAAGGGGAGTCGTTGTAGAGGGAATAAAACAATTCATTCCTGTGACAAGTAAAGAGTATCAGACGATCAAAACTCTCATCGAGGGATCGAAGTCGCGACTGACTCAGTTTGGATTACTAGGCACACATCTTCTAAAAAATAATTTAGATACGCTGATAAAAATTACAGGAAACTCCGAGCGGTTAGTTAAACTCGAGGCAATCATATCAAAAAGTGCTGGATTTTTGGGCATGAATGCCACTAGTGCCAAAGACCTTCTTATGAAGAGTGGGCAGATGCAGAAAATTCTCGCATGGTATGAAGGTAAGGGCCCATTTTATTTAAGACAGATGGTTCGAGGAATTGGTATGGAGGCCACCATGCATGTGGCATCGGAAATCGCTGTAAAAGGCAGTGGTGTTGAAGAAGATGTTGATACAGTGATCGTAAATACCATTATTGGAATTTTAGTGGTGGGAACATTGATCACAATCACCACGGCCTCAAAAGCAGAACCTAAAGTCATGTTTGATGTCCTCTTGGATAAACGTGGTGGACCGTTTGCCAGAGGGATTAGTATTCAAAATAGAATGGAATCCACAAAAGAAGCGTTTCATCTTTTTTATAAACCAGGATTGGAGCTCACTGCCATTTCAAGTGGTATTTCTTTTGGTATCAGTGGGCTTAATGAAATTCGTAGGCACTACAGAAGCCCTGAAGAAGAAGAAGCGACCGAAAGACTTAAACGAGTGTTTTTGACTTCCCTTTATTATGGTGTTTTTGTGGGAGTTATCTCTAATACCAACAGTCAGTTCGTCAACGGATGGGTTGAGCCAAGGGTTGCTGCAAAGCTTGGAAGAGATGTGTTGGCCAAACAGGGTGTTCTTAATGTTCCATTTGAACAACAGATTGCCGCGGCAAAATTGTCTCCTTCGTATAATATGTCAATGATTGGTCTGAGTGCTGGTGAGACTTTTATTGAAAATTTAGCATTTACGGCGGGAATTGATTCTTTAGGTATTCAAAAACATGAAGTTACCTCTGATTATCGAGAAGATTTAGAAGATGTCTATTTCAGAGTAAATATTAAAAAAGACCATGCCCAATATCTTTTTGATTTTTTATAACGGCCCGTTCCTCTTATTTAGGAACGTTGGTAAATCCCTAGCTTTTTTAATGTTTTTTCTATCTCTGTTTCAAGTTCTGTAAGCTCTTGGTCATTCTCAATGATCATGTCAGCTTTTTTTCTTTTTTCTTCAATATCCATTTGGTGGGACAATATTGTGTTGGCCATATCTTCTGTAATCCCATCTCGTGACATGAGTCGGGTTATTTGCGTTTCTTTTCTGCAGTATACTAAAACCGTTAAATCAAAAAGGTGTTCCATATTCTTTTCAAATAGAAGAGGTACATCGTAAACCACGAAAGCTTGTGGGCCTAAACTTTTAAGCTTCTGATTAAAAATATCGGGCAAATGAGCATAAATATAAGTTTCGATGCTTGATTTAACATTAGGATTTTTAAAAAACTTTTCCCTTAGGAGTGGAAATTGGATTTTATGATCAGAGATCACATCAGGATATTTTTCTTTTATCATTTTGATACTGGCCGGAAGAGCGTAGACTTCTTTTACAAGTTTATCTGCATCAATAAGAGCAATGCCTTTTTTTTTAAAGAGTGATGATACTGTTGATTTTCCAGTTGCAATACCACCCGTAAGACCAATCAAAGGAATAGGCGTATTATAGAGACGTGAATCGGGGGTAAGTTTTATGTACTCGTTTTTAAGGTTCATATTTTTTAACCTTTCCCCAATAATTTTCCAGTTCACTCTGAGAAGTTTCTGTTAATGTTTTACCATCTTTTTTCACTAGATCTTCTACTTTCTGAAAACGATTGATGAATTTTTTATTCGCATCCCTAAGGCATTCCTCAGGATTTAAATCTAAATGACGGGCCAATTGTGCCACGCTAAAAAGAAGATCACCAATCTCTTCTTTCACTCTTGTTTTATTGAAATGACCAGTTGGTGGTAGTTCTTCTTTTACTTCTTGCCACTCTTCCTCAACTTTGGAGATCACTTCTAGATGGTTATTCCAATCAAAGTTAACAGTAGTGGATTTTATTCCAATTTTGTAGGCAGACTCTAAGGCGGGTGCTTGTAGAGATTTTTCATCGATGGAATATTTTTTCACCATACCCTTTTCTTGTTCTTTGATTTTGCCCCAGTTTTCTACGACCTGTTCCGGAGTAAGGCTTTTACCGTCTGGATTAAAAACATGAGGGTGTCTACGAATCAACTTATCTGCTAATACTTTTGCGCAAGATTCAAGATTAAAGGATTTCGTTTCTTCGCCCATAGTTCCATGAAGCAAGACTTGGAAAAGTACATCACCTAGTTCTTCTTCCATGAGTTTCTTATCGCTTTTTTCACATGCTTCAATAAATTCATAACTCTCTTCAATAAGATATTTGAGAAGTGTTTGGTGGGTTTGTTTAAGGTCCCAGGGGCATCCATTTTGCGGATGTCTAAGCTTTTTAACAATTTCAATACATCTTTCAAGTTCTGGATACAACATGGGGCCCCTTCATGATTGCCGAAAATTTGTTAACAGGATATCATGGCCAACATGAAGAAACATCTTTTCCTAGAAGTAGAATGGCTCAGTACGATTAAACTTTCGGCCACTGAGCAGCGTGAATTAAAAGTATGGCTGAATCTGGCCTCTGAAGTTTTAGAGGACCTCATTCATAAAAATAAGCTGATCAAGTCTACACCGAAGAAGGTCATCGTTTCTCTTCTCGTTTGTGGTGATGGGCGCATTAAAAAGCTTAACCGAGATTTTAGGCAAAAAGATAAAATCACAGATGTGCTCTCTTTTCCAACGTATGAAAATCTTCGAAGCTCCAAAATAAATGACGATGAACTTTTTTTAGGTGATCTTGCGATTTGTTACCAACAGACTAAACGTCAGGCCAAAGATTTTTCCATTGGATTTTGGGATGAATTCATACATCTTTTTTTTCATGGACTCATTCATTTGATGGGTTATGACCATGAGATCTCGATTAAAGAAGAAAAAATGATGGAGTCTTGGGAAAAAAAAGCTTTAACGTTAATGTCGAAAAAAAATGGGGCCCGAAGACCCCATTCATAATGTTATCTTATATTAGCGGCATTCTTTAATGAATTAGGTAGATTGATTCTCCCCCCCGAACTCATCTTTTCTTTAAAGCTAGAAACTTGAGTGACAGAATCAATAAGAACTTTTTTAAGTTGGATGGCCGAAAGATCCGGGTAATACCCAAGAACCATGGCTGCCACGCCTGACGTGTTTGGTGAGGCCATTGATGTACCTGAAGCTGAAGAGTACTGATTGTTGTTAATAGTTGAAAGGATGTTCGATCCAGGGGCCGCAACATCAACGCTCACTTTTCCAACGTTTGAGAATGAAGAGAGACTTGCATTGTTGGCCGTTGAGGCCACCACTAAAAGATTCGCACTATCAAAAGCAGCTGGATATTTAGGTTCTCTATCGTTATTGTGCCAAGAGAATGGTCCCATGGAATCATTTCCGGCAGATGCGATCACAAGAACATTATGTTTGCTTCCTATTTCATCGATCACGTCTCTGACGACCATACCACTTTCAGATTTACCAAAAGAGCAGTTAATAACTCGAGCACCATTTTGAGCTGCATATCTGTAAGCTTCAATGATGTCTGAATCAAGTTCATCAGCATCATCAGGAACAGTTCTGATGGCCATGATTTTTACATTGTTGGCAACTCCTGTGATTCCAATAGCATTGTTTTGAGTAGCTGCGATAGTTCCTGATACGTGAGTACCATGCCAATGGGAAGCCATTGTGTTCATTGTTGCACGTCCCTGAGTATCCCTAACCAGAACGTTAATTCCGTGGATGTCGTCCACATAGCCGTTTTTATCGTTGTCGACACCATCTCCAGGAATTTCTCCATCATTAGTCCACATAATGTCTTTTAGATCTTCGTGATTATGATCAACACCTGTATCAACTACTGCAACAATAATTTCCTCTGCCGTATGGTGTGGAAGAGTTTCATAAGCTGCCAAAACATTCATGCCATTTTTTTCAGAAAAGGCCCAAAGTTCAGAAGCCCTTGGATCATTAAAATTTGTGAGATCCATACTAAAGTTTTTAAAAGTGGGTGAGAAAATATCAAGAGGTTCAAGTTTTGGCATAATTTGTCTGCCTGCGTAATGATCTTTTTCAACATACTCAACCGTAGGGCTTTCAGAGAGGGCCGCCTCTAGAGTTTTAAGATCAGAAGTCTTGACTAAATAGATATTATTTGCAATCTTCTTTTGATGTTTAATTAAAGGGGATTTAATAAGTGAATGTCCGGTCTTCATTTTGATAAAAAGATGATCCGGGTGGTATCGACCAGAAGCAGCACTTGCCGATCCTAATAAAGCCGAAAAACTTATGAAAATTCCGATACTTAGTAACTTCATACACCTTCCTTTGGCGAGTTTGGTCAATTATCGTATAAGTCTTTATAAGAGCTAGGCAACTAACAGCTTCTGACACTAGGACCACTGATATGTGAAAGATTTTCCCCCCAGGTTTAAGGAACTGATTGCCTTGATACACTGGGTCAAGCAACCTGAAGATTTTTCTCAGAGAATAGTAATATGCTCAATAACTGTAAGCGTTTATTTTTAATTAGCTTTTGCGTCGCGCTGCCCGCGATGGGGGCTGCGTTAGATTTTGGAACGTTTAATGGACAAGTTGGTGGACTTAGTAATCAGTTAAGCGAAAATGTAGGAAATGTTCCTGGTAACCTTTATAACGTTGATGCGAACTTAGATTTTAGAAAACAATTTTCAACAGTGAATTTTACTGATTTAGAGGCGCGATTTAATATAGCGGCTTTAGTCAATGATGAAAGCTTGTCGATGTTTTCTTTAAAAGAAGCGTACATTGGAAAACGTTTTACCAATAAAGATTATTTTCGAATTGGTCGCCAAGTTCTTGATTGGTCACCCATTGATTCGACTTGGGGATTTGGAAAACTTAATAACCGTGTGAATTTTGATTTTTTTAATCCTGATCAAGAAGGCCTCATAGGTTTGTTATATGAAAGGAAGTCGACTAATCATATGCGCTATCAAGTTTTTGGATCTGTTCTTTATGTTCCAGAATTAAATCCTGCCCTTGATGTTAATGATCGAAGAAAAACCATTAAATCACGACATCCATGGGCCGATGCTCCAGCGACTACTGCCGATGTTCAAGGCAGTCAGAAATCAATTGAATATACTGTGGAAATGCCTAAAAGCTCTGAAGTTGTAAGACGTGCCTCTTTCGGAGGAAATATCGGATGGGATTCAAAACATTGGGTCTTTGATAATTTTTTTATGCGTAAACCTGAAAACCAAATTTCACAAAAAGTAGGGGTGCAGTTTAACTCTATAACCGATAGAATTGAGGCGCAGGTTAAACCCCAGTTTTATTATCATGACGTACTTGGTTCATCTTTTCGTTATCGTAATGCAGATGTAGAACTTTATGTATCGGGAATCATGGTAAAACCCAATACTTTTCCAGACGTGAACAACGATGCTGTTCTTCAAACGGAAATCAAGTCGAAAAAATACCGTGAAGATTATCTTGGTGGAGGAATCTCACGGATAAACGATCTTTATGGCATGGGATTCAGTTATGTGGCACGTTTAAGTAATTATGACCGTGATAAAGAGACCTTATCTTTGGATCCACGTTGGAATCAAGCGATCAATATTTTTTTATCGAGACGTTTATTTCAAAGATTGAATCTTTCAACAGACCTTAAATACGATATGTTAACCACTGACCGACTTATCATGTTAAGGGCGTCGTTCGCAGCGACTAAAGAATTTATGATGAATTTGGGTGTCAATATGATTGGAACTCCTAATGATGGGAAATCCTTCTGGTCTCCATATACAAACAACGATGCTTTGTATGCGGGGCTTAGATATATTTTTTAGGATGAGTTGATATGAAAAAATGCTTAAGCACTCTAATCTTATTTACCTTGATGTCCCTTTCGGGCTGTAGTGATCTTTTTGAGAAAAAAGTGGTTAAGAGGACTTTAGAGTCCAGCCGTTTTGCGGCCAGCTGCCAATTAAATGTAGATGGATTTTCAAAAATTCTTCACGAAAGCATCAGCTCCGATATCATCTGTTTAAAAGAAAATTTACATCTTTTTTTAAGATTGGTTAAATCGGATCTTCCAGACAATCTTTCTTTAGTCGCATTTGAAGCTTTTATCCGTAACAACAGAAAAGATATTTCTCCAGAAGTTGTTCAAGCGATTAAGTCAGTTTTTGAAATCAACCATCTTATCACAGGAGAAGATCCTCTTTATATTTCCCGGGCAAGTGTTGATCGATTACTTGATTTTGCAATGGTCTTTAATAAAGAAGCGGCTAAAAATTATGCTCCCATCTTTGAGAGTGAATCATCAGTTACATTTGCCGTACATTTAAATCACCGTGACCGCGTTTCTTCTTCTGTTAAGGTCATGATTGGTGCTTTGAGACGAATTTTTAATTCAAATAGAGGTACTAAAATTCATAAGATTAACTTAGTGAATTTAATTGATAATTTTACGACTGAAAGTAATAAAGAAGACATGGCCAATGTTAAAAAAGTTCTTTTTGCTAAAGGTGTATTTCTTGGCGGAGAAAATGAAGTTTTAACTCATGTCGAACTTGATAAGCTTATTTATAATGTGGAGTATTTAACCCTCATTGCTTTGGATATTATTCGTTATGAGAATGTGGTTTTAAATCAAGAGTCTCTATTACAATTATTAAAACGTGATGTGACTGATCTTCAGGAGATCATCTTTGAAGGTCCATTAAATGATCGTGATACCATTGAGCTTTTTACGATGGATCAAGTCATTGATGTCATTAAAACATATGTTCCGAAATCAGACTTTGATGTTGATAAATTTAAGTCAATGATCATTGAAGGAAAACGTGTTGCCATGGGGGGGGATCCAAAGAAAGTTCGCGGAATAGAAATTAAAAAACTTTTTTCTCATGCAAATACTCTTCTTAAAACTGGTAACGTCTTTCACCGCATTTATGCCAAATTTAAGGCACAACTTGATAGTGCTGGTCCTGTAGATGTCAATTTTAGTGAGCATCGCCATACGTTTCCTGAACATCAAAAAGAGTATCAGCAGTTTGAAAGAATCGTTAAGAAGTATCGTTTTTATAAAGGTGAATTTCTTTCAGCTTATTATTCTCAGGATCACCGAAGAAATCCTGATGCCGTTTTTGAAATTGCCCTATGGGAATATGCCCTTCAGATGATCATGAAAGAATATGGTAGCCCTAGTTCTGCACTGGGAGGCTATTCTATTAATCAAGCACAGGTCCGTGCTTTGATCGACAAGTTTATTGATGAATTAATTGATTTAGAACTTTTCCTTCCTGGCATGGCCCATATGAATGCCGACAACATTTCTTTACTTGGAACACTTTTCCAGAGTCAGTCGGATAATAATGGCATGCTCGATTCCAATGAAGCTTCGGAGTTTGCGATAAGCTTAGTGACTTCATTAAATACGAGCAAAGAGATGATGAAATATTTTTCTGATTCAGCTGGCTGTAAGGTCGATGAGTTTAAACGTGTGAGCGCGACCTGCTTTAAAGACCATTTTATGAAAGGTGTCTGTAAGTTATATCGTCCGTATTATCCCCGTCTTTTTGAGGCCTATAACACC
>Ga0247844_1001285_pt1 | contig 47411 bp, 41 predicted proteins | sample LaCtaG_FD_192421 | JGI IMG/M metagenome (GOLD analysis project Ga0247844, IMG submission 192421) | Freshwater microbial communities from meromictic Lake La Cruz, Castile-La Mancha, Spain - LaCruzMarch201714.5m_1 | ecosystem: Environmental > Aquatic > Freshwater > Lake | place: Spain: Castile-La... | reverse complement strand
TTCGTTTCTTTTATCAAATGGACTTACAAGCATAAATGTGTCTATAGATGAATTTGTTATATTTGTTAGATCTTTGAAATCTAAAATTAGTATCTCTTTTGAATTTGTTTGTAACCATGTATTAATAGTATCTATTACATCGTTAAATTTAAGAGAAGTAGATAGAAAAGAAGTTGATACTATAATAGAATCTAATGTTAAATCATATGAAGATATCAGTCCTTCATTTCTATCTGCAAATAATTTTAACTCTATATATCTTATACCCTTATTTAATTGTTCAGTTAATGAAATATTTTGTGTTATAGACCATGAACCTAATATTCCTTTTATAAATTTTTCAACTGAATTTGTATTTGTAATATTTTTAAGTATCAATTCTTCTTTAATATTATTTATAAGTCTATTTAAAGTATTACATAGTTTATTCGAAGTAAATTTTATATTTGAAATATCTGCATAATAAGGAAATAAATTACATGTATAATTTAAATAATTTGTTAGAAAACTTAAAAATGATATTGTAAATTCATTTCCATATACATTTGAATCCATATTTCGAAGTATTTTGTTAATATTACTAACATATATAGGTATTACATTTTGTTCTATAATATTCGATGTACTATAAGTAGGTTCAGATATACTATATGAACAAGTATCGTGTGAACATAACATTTGTATAGCATTTAAAGAATTATTTCCAATAACACTTCTTGTTCGTTCCATCCAGTTTGAAAGAGTATCATCATTATAAAATTTATCGCTAAAATAAATTTCTTGTTCCGGAAGACTTATATTATAATCATAAATTATATTATTCGTATTTGAAAGTGAACTTGTTCCTATTATACGTAAATCATTTATATCAAAATTAAATTTGGTTGATTTCATAACATCATATTGTATATTTGGATCTAGAGTTCCATTATTCATTAATTTATTATATGCAAATTTTATATCCTCAGGTGACATTGTAGAATTAGTTATATATACACTAGATAAACTAAAAGACGGGTTTAATGCAGAAGTATTATATATTCCAATATTAGTGGTTTGTAAATACATTTTAGATATATTTTTATAACTCTCTATATTATATGAATACGGAAAATTTACATTAACATATCCTAAAATATCACCATTTTTATAAACTTCTAAAATATAATTATAAGTAGTTTGTATGTATATAGTACCTATAGTATTTATATTAGGTTTTAATTTAATCTGCAATACAAACCATTCGTTTTCATTTAAAATTGTTCCTAAGTTGTAATTGAAAATAATTTCAGAATTACTAATATCCTTATTCTTAAGTTTCAAAAATATAGAATTATTATTAAGGTATAAATTAATATAATCTAATTGATTTAAATTTTCTTTTATGTTAGTATTTTCCTGGGTGATCTCTGTATAAAAAATTTTATTTTTAAAAGAACTAAGTTTTAATTTATAAATAAAGTTAATTTCTTTCATCAAATCAAAAACTAGAATATTATTTGAAATTATACTCGAATTATCATATATATCAATATAAACTTGTGAAGGTCTTGAATTTATAATGGAATTTATAACTGGTCGGCTATCTGTATTTTTAATATATTTAAAAGAGTTCCAAGAAATAAATTCAAAATCAGATGTACCATAAGTTTGATCATATTTTAAATTATATGTATTCAAATCTAACAGTACATTATTTAAGAACAATTCTCTTATATTATTTATTTTATTAAACCATTTTTTACACATAAAATATATTATTACTCCAATAAAAAGTAAAAAAAGTGCAAAAAAGCCTACTGATGTTAAAACTTTTGACATGTTTATTTAAAATATTTTTATTTTAAATATTTTTATTTGATTTTCAATTTCTCCATATTGTAAATAAATACCAAATAGGTTGTTCTTTATAACAAAAACAATAACGAATACTAACACTAGCAATATATCTTCTATCTAATATGTCTAAACCATTTTTACCATTTAAAATTATTTTTTCAATATTGTTTTTATAATATTGTTTTACTTTTCCATCAAGATTATATTCACTTAATAATTCGTCTATAGTTTCATTTACATTATTTAAGATATCAAATTGTTTATGGTACTTTATAAAACAATTTGTAGTATCATAATCATCAAACATTATTATTATTATTTATATATTCTTAAATAAGAAATACTTTAAAAAAAATAACTTAAAGTATGTCTTTTAAAATAAGGTTAATATGAATAAAACAAATATTACAGTGGTAAATAAAATACGAACATTATAAAAGCTGTACTTGGGTGTCATTTTATTTATTACAAGATTTTATTTTTTTATTTTTTTAAACTATAAAGCAGTATCATTTAAAAATTGAATATTTCTAACACATTTTAAACTTATTTTTGGAATATGTTTGTTAATGATTATATCAAAGTAAGGTGGGGGTCAATAAACTGGTGCCTAATATTCAAAATACGTATATTACAATAGAAGTCGAGGTTCCATTAATAGATATGTTTATTCCAAAACAGGAAATAACTTTTGATAGAAAATATACCGAGTATAAGTTTGTTATGAGTGGATTTTAAAAAATAATTTTTTTTAAACTGATTTAAAGAAATAAAAAGTAATATTTGAGAAGTGATGCCCGAGTGGTCTAAGGGGGATGACTTAAGATCATCTGTATTCGTACTCGTGGGTTCAAACCCCACTCACTTCAATCTTCCATGTAGTGTAATGGTTATCATTGCAGCTTTTCACGCTGCGGATCCGGGTTCAATTCCCGGCATGGAAAAAATTTTATAAGCAATAATCAAAAAATGATTATTGCTTATGTAGCTCAGTTTGGTAGAGCGCGTGCCTTTTAAGCACGTGGTCGCGGGTTCGAGTCCCGTCATAGGCTTTAATTTTAATACCATTTTTTTTTGGTATTAAAATAATATATATTTGGATTATTTATTTAGATTTTAGGAAGATAAATAGTGCATACAGTAGTTGGTAATTGCATATTTTCAGGAACTCTTACATTCGGAGGTAAACCAATATTGGGATCATAATAAACACAAATCCATTCTGGAACTGATTGAGAAACTGGTGGAGGTGTAACAGGGGGAGTTAAAACATTCACAAAATCAGTACACAAATCATCAATAGAACTGTCTGGTCTACCTCGAACTTTTTTAGTACTTGGCAAATTTATAACGCTTCTAATCAAAAAATTATTCCATTTACGACGTCTATGCATAATACCATAAACATTTAATGTATTTGCAATATTATCATCACTCATCTCAAATGGTAATGTAGCACATTTTAAATCTTCAGTTGTATTTCTTGTATATTCTACAATCTCAAAAGGTTCTGGATTTTCAATTGTAGTTAACGATAAAACAAGTCTGCTAATTTCTGAAACACTTGACCCACTATTAGACAATAAAAGAATAAGTCTAGAAATCTTAAGTTCTCTTTCATTATCAACAATATTATCATGGTCATCTCTAATTTTACCCCAGACAGTTTCTCTACTCTTTTTATATTGATAAGTTCGAGAAATCCTTTCACCCATATCTCGAGACTCTTTTTCAGCCTTTGCAATTAAATAAAAAAGAATTTCATAACTGCAACTTTGTTGACAGTTAAAAATTTGATTAATGTTTACAATAGCTATCATGTGCTTATTTTTCTTGCAGATATTATAAATATCTCTAAAGTTAGTTAAGTTTCTTGAAAGGCGATTTGCTTCATATACAATTAAAATCTTCTCTTTGCAACCTTTTAAATAATTTTTTAAGTCAGTTTGAGGCTTCCGAAAAGCAGAACCAATATTTTTTAAAACACCATAAATACCAATTTGATGTGCCTTCATAAACTCTTTTATTGCGAATTCTTGAGAATCGAGACTCAAAATACCATATTTAGAATCTGGAACTCTAGACAAACGACAATAAATGATACCGTTTTTCTTGAATGCTTTCTTACTCATTCCGAACAACATATTCTCATTATTCATATCAATGATATTTTGTGTAGTATCCATCCCCAAATTTTTACTGATTAGTTTGTAGCAATATTCAATTTTTTATAATTAAAAAATGAATTTTAAGATTTGGTATAATAAAAAAAATACAAATGGAAAAGATAATTAAAAAGATATCAAAATATTCAGATGATGAATTATTTAAATATTTTAATAAAACTGATATAAAAATTTTACATGAAATGAAACTATACCTAGATGATATTTATTATAATTCAGGTTTATCTACTGGATTAAATGATTTCCAATATGATCTTTTAAAAGAAACTTTACAAGAAAGAGAGCCAAATTATATTCCTCCTGTAGGGGTAAAAATTAGATCTGGTGAAAATGAAATAAAACTCCCATATTATCTTGGTTCTATGAATAAATTTAAACCTGAAAATGTCAATGAACTAGATAGATGGTTGTCGAAAAATGAAGTAAAGGAATGTATTATTGAAGATAAACTTGATGGTATATCTTGTTTATTAATAATTAAGAATGAAAAAATTAATTTATATACTAGAGGAGACGGAGAAATAGGTTCAGATATTTCGTATTTTGCTCCATATTTTAAAAATATTCCAAAAAAACGAGATATTGATATAGCTGTTAGAGGAGAACTTATAATGAAAAAGATAACATTTGAAAAAAAATATTCAAGCGAATTTGCGAATCCTCGTAATTTTGTTTCTGGTCGTGTAGGTTCAAAAACTGTTAGGAAGGGTATAGAAGATATAGATTTTATAGCTTATGAAATAGTTTCTAATGGTATTTTAATGAAACCAGAAGAACAACTAAAAACTTTAAAAGAATATGGATTTTCTGTTGTAAATAATTTTATTTTAAAAGATATCACAACTGAAGAACTTGTATCATCTTTTATAAATGCAAAAGAAAATTCTGAATACGAAATAGATGGTATTATTGTTCAAAATAATGTACCATATAAAAGAAATATTTCAGGAAATCCATCTTACGCATTTGCTTTTAAAGTTCGTTTAGATACAAATCTTGCCGAAGTTGAAGTAGAAGAAATAGAATGGAATATAAGTAAATGGGGAGCATTAAAACCAAGAATACGTATTGTTCCTGTAAATCTTAATGGAGTAACAATAACATATACAACAGGTTTTAACGCGAAATATATCATGGATAATCAAATAGGACCTGGAACAATACTTAAAATAACTCGTTCTGGAGATGTAATACCATTTATAGTTGAAGTTTTAAAATCAACATTTGCCCAAATGCCAGATATAACATATAAATGGACTGAAACTAAAGTAGATATATATACGGAAGAAAATGAAGATACTATGTGTATTAAACTTGTTACATCATTTTTTACAGTTTTAAAAATTAAACATGTTAGTGAAGCAACAGTAAGAAAGATGTATGATCACGGTTTAAATACTGTATTAAAAATTATTGAAGCTCAAAAAGAAGATTTTGAACAAATTGAAGGTTTTGGAAAAAGACTTGCAGAAAGAACATATGATAATATTCATGATGGTTTAAAAAATATATCACTTGCAACTTTACTTGGAGCATCGGGTGTTTTTGGAATGGGATTGGGAATTAGGAAACTTGAAACTTTATTGAATAGTATTCCAAACTTATTAGATTTATATGATGTTTTATCTGAAGATGAAATTTATAATATGATTAATGATGTAGATGGTTTTTCAGATAAGACTACCGGAAAAATTGTAGACAATTTAAAATGGGCTAAAAAATTTGTAAAAAATATAAGTCCATATGCAACTTTAAAAGAAGAAAATAATAAGAGTGAAAATGATTTTGAGGGAATAAAAATTGTTTTTACTGGTTTTAGAGACATAATTTTAGAACAAAAAATAAAAGAAAGAGGAGGAAAAATTTTAACATCTGTATCAAAAAATACGTCTATTTTAGTTGTTGATGATATTCATACTGGAAGTTCAAAAGCTCAAAAAGCAAGAGATTTAAATATACCTATATATGAAAAAGAGGAGTTTTTAAAAAAATTTAATCTATAAATAAATATATTTTATAATTTTAAACTATAAAATAGTTTAAAATTAATATTTATTTTTAACACATATAATAAGATTTATAAAATCCGGAAATTTTCAAATAAACTTTATTATATGTAATAAATGAAAAACTTCATACAATTTGTTTTTAAATTTTTGGAAACTTTAGCAAATGTTAACTTGTCCCCGGTCATGACTGCAAGATGTTTATACGTATTTTTTAGCACTTTATACAACGCAAATTCTTTTTATATTGGAAATGAAACAATGGTTAAAACAACAGATTTTCCAATCCATAATATTCGTATTAAAAAAACTGTTAATGATTTTTTTGATTATGTTATTTTAGAATTTACAATAAACCATATTAACACTACTCTTTTATCAAATTCCTTAAATCCTTTTAATTTTGTTACATGGTTTGAATTAGACTCTTTAAAGTATACAAAATTTAAACTATCACGTTCTGTCATTATAAATTCAATGTTAGATAAAATAAATGAGTATCTTTTAAGTAGAGATAATGATGGTTGGAAATCCGCAAACACACAAAAAATATTACCTAATGGTAATTATAAAATTCAGACTGAATCTTTACAAAATGATATACCAGAAAATGGCTGGTGTCCTTTGAATGTTAACGGAACAAATCAAACACCGTTACATCCAAGTATTGAACTTGTGAGACCCGTAATAAACAATAATTATTATACAGAATTTTCAGAACTATATAATAACATATCTCAAGAACAAAAAAATAAAGAATATGAAGAAGTTTATACAAAAAGTTTGAACTTAACTGATGAAGAAAAAATGATCGCCGAATTTTGGAGTGGAGGTCCAAATACTATTAAACCTCCAGGTTTTTGGAATTTATTTTTATATACATATCATCTTAATTTAAATTCTTCTTACACTACAATGGTTAAAAATTTTTTTCTTTTAAATGCTGGTTTATTTCAAATAGGTTTATGTGTTTGGTATGCAAAATATCAAATATTTCAAAAGAGACCTATTCAGTATATTAGAAATATGGATGAACAATCTTTTTCTGATTTTTATTTCAATGATATAACAAGTAGTAAACTATGGTTACCATATCAAGAACGTAATTTTGTTACACCTCCATTTCCAGATTTTATCTCTGGGCATTCTACTTTTTCTGCAATAGGATCCGAAATATTAAATAAACTTTTAGGAGAAAATTTATTAAATTTAAATTTAAAAATCCCTGGAAATCAGTTAAAAATAATATGTCCGTTATTTACAAATAAATACGATAGTATAGTTTCGTTATCATGTATAAATATTTACCCTAAAACTTCTAACATAATAGAAAATATTTATCCAACAAAAATGGTAAATTTAAGATTTAATTCATGGAATGATATGTCAATACAAGCTGGAATTTCTAGAATTTATGGAGGAATTCATATACATTCTTCCAATTATCCTGGAATTATTGTTGGAAAGAAAGTAGCAACTGATATTTTAGATACATTCAATTAATTTTTAAACTATAATTAGTTTAAAAATAAAATTTTACTTACAAACAATATCAAAAGTTAATAAACCAACATTTACAGCCTTTAATTCTTTATCAATTATATCATTTTCCTTTGGATAGTTAAAGGCAGATGTCCATCAACTACCACTAAATCCAAAGAAATACATATCAACAAATACAGCATCTTTAAAAGATATTAAGTTATTACGTCTAAAATTTTTAAATTCGTTTGAAGACGTAATATCTTTCAAATTTATTCCTTTATCTAACAGATCATTAATATATTCTAGATATATGATTTTATTATCTGTAATAGGACTCATACCTTATATTTATATTGTAAAATAAATATAAATATTCAATTTTATATTATAAATAAAATACCTAGAACATATTGTTTAAAAACTCCAATAAGTAAAATGGTTTTAAAACACAAGGTTTTATAAAAAATTTGATAAAGAATAATCAAATGCAAGTTGTAAATACCTTTTTATATTTTAAATTATAAGTAAACCATTACTTTTTGCTTCTTCTATTTTTCTAAAATGTGACATAAGTATATTTTCTTCAATCATACTTTTCATACAGAACTTGTACACATTTACTTGATTTGTCTGTGTAATTCTGTGGACTCTATTTATAGCTTGTAACTGATCAAACGGGTTCATTGATATGTCAGCCAAAAATACTGTACTACATGGAACTAAATTTAATCCACAACTTCCAGCCCCTAATGAAGCAAGTAATACCATTGGTCTAGTTTGTTCCATATCCGTAAATTTTATTACTATTTCTTCTCTTTGTTCTCTATTTTGTTTACCTGTATATTGAAAAGTCAAAATCTCATCATCTTTAGAATTTATTACAGATTCCAGTATATTCAAAGTTGTAACAAAAGATGAAAAAATAATAATTCTTTTATAAGGCACGACTCTAATCATATCATCTAACTTATCATAAATAGTTTTTACTTTTATTGACGAATTATAAAAATTGGATTTTTCTTCAAAACTATAATCTACTTCTTCAAAAAAATAGGTTTTATATTCTTCGTCATCATCATTTTCTTCATCCTCATCTTCAATAGCTATACGTTTTGCTGTATTCATTTGCATAATATCACAAAAAACTCTAAGTTTTGCCATAATTTTCATTGCCTGACTATACATTTCTCGTGCTTCAATTCTATTTGTTTTATTTTTTAAAATATTCATAAGTATTGTATATCTTTGAACTAAATATTTATAGTCATCTAAACCATCAGTAGGCTTTCCTATTAATATAGTCTCGGAAATAATAGAATCCATTATATTTTCTTTTGTTTTTTGCAATACAAAATCTCGAATAAAAATATCAACAGATTCACCGTCGTATCCTATAAATTTCATAAGACTAAGTACATTATTAGTATTATTATTATAAGGAGTACCTGTTATACAATGTCTAAATTTGCTTTTTTCTTTCAAAGCGTATGCACCGATAACCCTTTTTGGCAAATTTCTAAATTCGTTTGCGATACCATTTCTTATCGTGTGAGCCTCATCAAGTACTATACGATTCCATTCATAACATTCAAGTTCACGAGTTACTAAACAATGATAAGTACAAATTATAATATCTGGAAATTTCAGACAATTTTTTAAATCATTAACTCTTTTTGGACCATGATAAATAAAAATATCTGAAGTACTATCAATCCTTAAAATCTCTTTTTTCCACTGTCCTAACACGCACAATGGAACTATAATCAAATCTGGTGCAGATGGATTTTCAACTTCTCTTTGTCTTAAAAGAAACGACGCAAAAGTAAGCGTTTTTCCAAGTCCCATGTCGAATGCTAAAACACTTCCTATGTTATGATCCTTTTCATTATCACATAGTTTCTGTACTGCGGTAAGTTGGAAATCGCGTAATACAATATTCGTTTTATTATTCATATCTATATTCTCTAAAATATCCATAATCCCCCAAAAACAATTAGAAAATTAAAAAAATAATTCAATTTTTTAGCATATATAATAAATGTTTTTATTACTTCTTACAAGTTTATTTTTATTAAGTTTATCTTTTATTAACATATTTAGAAATAAAAACTGTAAAAGTAAAAGTGTTCAAAAATATTCACAAGATATGATGTATTCATCAGCTACAATAGTTGGTACAGCTAGAGATATTGAAAAATATTTACCCACAACTATTAAAAAAATAGAATTAATTTCAAATACTTTTAAAAAAGTTAATATTATAATTTATGAAAATGATAGCATAGATAATACTTTAAAAATTCTTAATAATTGGAAATTAAATTCAAAATATGATATTAAAATTATTAGCGAAACTAATATTCCAGGAAAACGAACTCACAGATTATCTTATGCAAGAAATTTATTACTAGATGAAGCTTTAAAATTAAATAATTATTATTTAATTGTAATAGATTTAGATGATGTCAATTCATCATTAACAATAGATAATTTTTTATCATCTTTTAGTTATGAAAATGATTGGGCTTGTTTATGTGCAAATCAAAAAGATAAATATTATGATTTGTGGGCTCTTAGAACAAAAGATGATTGGATGAACTTTGATTGTTGGCAATGTTTTAATGAAAAAAATGATATTGATTTTTGCGTGAAAAGTAGAGAAAAAAATTTACCAGTACAAAAAAAATTAATTGAAGTTGAGTCATGTTTTGGAGGTCTCGCGATATATAAAACAAAGTATCTACGAAATTGTAAATATTATGGAGGAAAAGATGATTTTGAAACATGTGAACATGTAAATTTTAATAATGATATTCGAAATAAGAACAATGGTACAATATTTATCAATACTAATATGATTAATTCATAAGTATATTTTTTATTTTATCAGCAATCTCTTTTTGTAATTCTTTTTCAACATTTTCAGGCATTTTTGTTTCATCTACATACCATTTTTCATTTATAATTTTATTATATTCTACATCATCATTATCTATTCTTTTTATTACATCTAATAATTCTTGTTCTGAATAATCTGGAATGTATATAACTCTTTTTTTATTTATAATATTAAATATTTTTTTATTACCCCAATATATTGGTATACTATTCGCAATCATTGGATTTATAATCTTCTCAGTGTTATATCCGTCAATATCCCCATTCTCAATAGCCAAAACAAATTTATAATTTTTATAAGTATCAACTGCTATATCGTTATAAGTTTCATTTTCATTATAAATATGCCTTGAAATAGGTATATCAGTATTTTTTCTACTTTTTCCGAGTCCATCTACTCTTTTATATTTACTTAATAAATCAAAATAATGCTCTCGATGTTCATGTTCTGCATTATACATAAACGCACAAAATTTTGTTTTTTCAGCTATATAATCGTTTTTATTAAGAGATTTTTTATGTTCAAATAATGAAGAATAAAACTGTGGATAATAAATATTATATTTACAATTTTGTTTTAATATCGGACCAATACATAAATCAACTTTATTATTTAATTGATAAGATTCACCCGAAATAACTATATTAATTTTATTTTTTACAAATTCATCTGGATTTGTTATATGAAATACTATTATATTAGCTTCATTTTTGTTTTTAGTTATATAATTATTAGTCGGTATACTATCTATAATATATTTTACAAGATGAGGTGTGTATGAATTAGAATTTACATCTATAAATATTTTAATTATATTTACTTTATCACTTTTTTTACAAAGACAAAAAGGAATTAAAATAAGACAACAAAAAACTAAAAGTAAGAATATTATTTTTTTAATTTTCATTTATTTAATGTAATAAAATTTAAAACTAATTTTAGTTTTAAATTTGTTTTAGTTTTTCACATAGCTTTTGTATCATACTTTCTTTATTATCATTTGATCTTCTCTTTATATCTAAATTTATACACATACTGTATAATGTATCTCTATTGTATTTTTCTAAAATTTTTACTATTTCATCTAGATTTTCAATATATTTTATTTTATTTTTAATTTCATTCAAGTCATCATCTATATTCTGTCTAATATTTTTAATTTTATCTGTTCTTTTTGTATCTTTACATTTTCTACATTGCTTTCTATTTGGTCTAAATTTCGATTCATGTTTTACTTCTTTACAATATGGACATAATTTTTGATTTGTATCTAGAAAAACTAAAGTTGGATTATTTGCAATTTGATCACATGTATAAATATTATTTTGTATTTTATATCTTGCAAGATCCTCCATTATTCTACAGTTTTCACAAGATGTAAATAAATATTGACTCTTATATTTGAACTTTTCAATTTCACAATAATCTTGACAAAATGAATTACAATATCTCATACCATCTGGTGCTTTTTCATTTTTCATTTTATATTCAGAAAATAATGTTCTAGAAGGTAAAAATGTAGAAGGACTTATTTCATCATATCTCTGAATATCTGACATAGGATTAAACTGTTTTAAATCTTCAGGATCTGGTCTTTCAATGTCAATATATTTTTTATTTCCATCTTCTCTCATAGCAATAGGCATTATATAATTATTTATAATCTTTTCATTTACTTTAGATTCTATAATTGTATGTTCAGGTATTATATTTTCAGGAGTCGGCAGATTTTCAAGATTTAATTTCCATAATTCTTTTTCTTCATATCCGTTAAAACTACAAGCTCTATTTATTTCTTTGACACTATTAATTAAAATATCTAGTTCAGCAATATACATTTCATGACTTGGTTGTTCAGCATATTCACAAAATTTTACTTTAATACATTGTTCAAATAATTCATAATGAGGTGTATACATTATAAAATCTACTTTCATATTTACACTTGATGTTCTGTAAGTTGAAATTCTTTCATTAAAATCTTCTGTTTTTCCAATCTTAAATCTTGTAAATTTCCATAAAGGATCATGTACAATATAAATACATCCTGATCTAGATACTTTGTAACTATTTGTGACCTTTTCTTGCTGATATAATAAACTTTTTTGTTGTTTCACTACTAAACATTGTTCTTTATAAAGTTCTACATTTAATTTATTCTTTTCAGATATTTCAAATTCTAGTTGCTTGTTTAACTCATCTGATTGTTCTAAAATAATTTCTTGAAGTATTTTTTCAAGTTTAATATAATAATCATGAACTTCATCTGCTTTTTTAGTATTGGCTTTCATACAAAATTTTTTAAATGTAGTTATTGTCAACATAATTTTTTCTTTATTTTGTCCACCTGCATTTTTATCATTATTATTAGTTATGATTCTTTTTATAATTTCATCCTTTGATCCGCTTATTTTTATTTTTAAAGTTCTACACATTTCCATAAGAGTTTTCTTATTTAACTTATCTAATTTTTTATATTCGTCAGTTAATTCTAAATTTTCTATGATTTCATCTGTATTGTCTAAATTTGCATCCGTTTTAGTATTGTGTTCAGTCGCATTCGCTCCCGCGTTTGCGGAAGCGAATTGAATCACAGATGAATTTGTATCATTTTGGCTTATATTATCTATAAAAATTTTATAGTCAATATTTTTTGTAAAGTGTTTTTCTAATAATGTTTTAGCATGATCTTTTCTTGAAAATCTGCACCATTTCCAAATATTATCAAAGTCTATAATAAAATCATTATCATTACAGTTTAGAAAGCAGTAAAAGCTACCTAAAAATAATTTTTGTTCATCATTAGTAAAGATATTTTTAAGCTTTTGTATAAACTTATTTTCGTAATTCTTATTCATCCTAGTAATAGGGTTCTTTTCAATGAGATTAACAATGTCAAAAGATTCCATTTTATACTAAGAACACGAGTCTTTAAGCCGATTTAATTTGCAAAATATTACGTAAAAAATCACTCACGTGTGCAAAATTTTACAAGCATTCAACATTATGACAGTCCGATATATAAGATCTAAGGAAATGAGAACTGTTGAACAAGACTTAAATGAACACTAGCTCTTATTTTATAAAAGATAAAGCTTTGTTCGGGAGTTTTCCAACACAAGAATCAGTATTAGAACTAGAAGAACAAGGCGTACGATACTTTGTAGATTTGACAACTCCCGAAGAAAAAGAAAAAAAAATAACTGCATATACAACTTATTTTAATTATATAAATTATCCGATAAATGATAGGCATGTTCCAACTGACTGGCATAGATATGCTCAATTTATTATTAAAATTTGCAAAATTATCAAACAAATAAAAAATGAAGAAAAGATGTACGTCCATTGTCGTGGAGGGCATGGTAGATCGGGGGTGGTGGTAGCGTCCATTCTTTGTCACTTATTCCAATTGTCACCTGAAGATGCTCTAAAATACACCACAAAATGTCATAGTAATCGTAAACATCTTAAAGATAAATGGCGTAAAATAGGTTCTCCTCAAACCTATACTCAAAAAAAATTTATATACAAGTTCTTTTTCCCTTTAAATTTTTATAAAACATATAAAAATAGTAATACTTTCGGGTTTTCAAACTTTTCTCAACATAAAATTAATATTAAAGATATAGGTATTTTTGCAAATGCAGAAGCAGCATTACATGCTTATAAAAATATAGAAGATAAAGAATTTGTAAATTCTTTAATAAATGCTAAATCTGGTTTAATAGCAAGATATATAGGTAATAAAACTAAACCAACACTATTTTGGGAAGAGAATAAAATAAAAATTATGGAAAATATTTTACATATGAAAATTCAACAAAATTCTATTGTAAAAGAAAATCTTTTGAATACAGGTCTTAGACCTCTTATCGAACATACAAAAGATGATCCATTTTGGGGTGATAATGGGGATGGTACAGGTAAAAATAATCTAGGAAAATTATTAACAAAAATAAGAAATAAATATTATGAAGAAATTGATTTTTAATTTGTTTACTTTAATAAATGTTTTTCATCTTTTTATTTTTATTTTTAATTTTATTATCTATTGTAATTAGTTTAACTTTTACTTTTAAAACTGCAAAAAATAAAGACTTTAGTATGTTTTATTCGTCATTATTGGCATCTATAATTTATTTAACTTTATTAATACTTTTAATTTTTATAAATAATATGCGATTATTTTTTAGAGGAATCGATCTTATCTCAATATGGATAATTATATCTTTACTATACTGTATAGAATTATTTTTATATTTAATAAAAATTGGTAATATTGCTAGTTCTTTTGTAATTAATATGTTAATTTCTATAACAACTATATTATTCTTTTTAGGAATTTTTGGTATAAATTTAGATAATAGAAGAAATCCTGCTCAAATTTTTCCTTTACCTGTACCCGATGCAGCTTAAAATTTTAAACTTAACACAAGTTTAAAATTAAATTTTTTCTTTAATTGTTACAGTTCTTTCATCTGTCAAACTATCTATTGAAATTTGTAAAGACTTTTCTTGTTGATCTAGACTTATATCTTTAACTGGTGTCTTATTTGACAAACAATACGATATATTGTTACTTACAGTTCGCATTATACAATTTATTCCTATCGGAGAATATTCATAATTCGAACTTGTATTTACGCCAATAGATTTACCGACTTCAAATGAATCTTGATTTGCACCTAAATATATGAATTTCCATCCATTATCTTTTTCCAACTTTGACACAAGATCTTTAATTTTACTTTTATTATATTTTTGCGATGAGTTTTCAAGACCATCTGTTAGAATAACTACGATTACATTATCATTATGTATTGTTTTTTGATATTCTATTCCATCACCAATTGCATCATATAATGCTGTCATTCCATTAGGAACATACTTATCATAAGAAATAGTTTCGAGCTTTGAAGATAAAATATTTTTATGTATAAAGTCTACCTTATTGTTAAAAAAAACTAATGTTGAATTGAAATTACCACTTACAATTTGATCTTTATAAAAATTATTTAAACTATCAATTGGTTCCTTACCTAAACTTTTCATACTTCCGGAATTATCCATTATAAATAACACTGAATACATTTTCTTTCTAAAAAAGATTGATTAATTTTAAATTTCAATTTTAAAATTAAAATTAATGTATTAACTTTTAGCATTTATTTTTTGAGATACTATGTCACTTGAAAATTTAGAAATTTCACCTAAATCATATTCATTATCATATTTTCTAATACATTCTCTAACTATCATTAATTCTTTGAATAACTTATTTGGACTACCTCTACCAATAAAATGCCAAAGTTCAGCATCTTTTGTAGCTAATAAAAGTTTTTTTAGTTCAGGATTTTGAGAAAATTTTGCCATAAAAGCAAGTCTTTGTAGCTTACTTGGAATATTTTTAAAATAGAAATCTTCTCTCATTTTAACATCTTTTGGAACTTTAACATCTCCAATTTTCTTATCAAATATTTTACCTGTTGTTTCAGATATTCTTCCGGCTTTACCAGCTTGTTTTGATAAAACAGGTTCTACACTCCAAGGACTATTGCTATCTAAAGTAAATGTTTTATAGTAATCATAATTTTTACTTGGAATTTTATCATTTCTAAACTTTACCGCGTGAAAAAAATGTTCAACTGAATTCCAAACATTGTCATCAAGAATAAATGGACTAATATAAAAGTTGGATAATGATTTTCTCCAGTCTTTAATTTCTTGTAATTCTGAATAATCAATATTCGTATTCTTTTCTTCTCCAGTACCAAAACCAGGTTTTTTATTTGCACTTTTTGAATAAAATACAAATATATCTGTCATTCCCTTTAATTTATCTATTTTTTTAATTTTTAAACTCAATTTTTTTAAATCATTTTAGATAACTGTCTTGCAAACTTACTCGATTCTTTATCTAAATACTGTATTTCTATATGACCATCTAAAAGTTTTTCATTTTCATCTTCTAATTCATCTACTTCTTTAAAATTATTTGAATCATATATTATTATTTCGTTTGTTTTAATCTGTTCTTTATATGTTTGAATTTTACGTTCATATTCTATTATTAATTTATTATTTGTATTTGAAGTTTTATAATTATCTATAATATTTTGAAAATGATTAATATACTTTTTATACTCTTCATTTTCTTTTTTAAGTTTATCTATGATATATACCTGTTCCTTTAGTTTATTATGCTCTTCTACTATTTCATCAGCTTTTTTAAGCGCTAAAGGTTTTATTATTGTTGCTAAATTTTTAAGCTCAGAATCCTTTATTTTATTATTATTTTCGTCTAATTTTGTAAATATTAATCTTGACTTATCTGTACACATTAACATTTTATTTCCATTATCATCATATAAACAAGGTGCTAAAATACTTGCTATACCTTTTTGACCATTAATAATATCATCTTTTGTAATATACTCTAACTTATTAGAAAACTGTTTGGTGATTTTGTCTATATCATAAATAGCTAGATTATTAACTATATTATTAGTTGTAATTTTAGTTTGTTTGGCTATATCAGAAATAACATCATGATCTTTTTCATATATCTCTATTTTAGCTTCTAAAGTTGCTATATATTTTTTTTTATCATTCATTTCTTCTAATTGATTTTCTTTTAACAATTTTATTTCTTCTATTTGTTTTTCTTTTAGAATTTTTATTTCTTCATTATATTGATTTTTAAGTTCGTCTTTAATATCAAAAATAAGTTTTTTTTTACAAGTTGATAAATGACATTGTAGGTTTCTTTTTGTTTTAAACTCATAATTACAGTATCTACAAATAAAATCATCAATAATTTTATATGTACCTTTACTTTGAATAGATAAACAATATTTAGCTGTTTTTATATGATGATTTAAAGATGACATATTTTTAAAATATTTTTTACAAAAATCGCATGTAAATTTTGTATTTTCCATTTAAATATTTAAAAACTTGCTTTTAAATTTGATTTGCTTTTTTGCGTAAGATTCGCTTTTTTTGCGAGGATTTTGTAAATTTGAGCAAAAAAAGCGAATCTTACGCAAAAAACCTTTTTATCAACGAAATTTTAAACTATGTACAGTTTATTTTTAATGTCATAAAAATAACGAAATTGTCCCATTTTACAGTTTTAAAAACTGTTTTTCGGATATACTGAAAATACAATATAAAACACTATAATAGAATTTTAAACGATCTAAAAGTTTCATATAAGTTTTTTTAAAAAATTTTTGGTCTACACACATTTTTTGTGTGTGTAGTTCAAAACTTTATACTCCAAAATAAAAAAAATTTCGTACTCCGGAAATTTTTCGTACTTTTTATTTTTCCGATACTTTAAAAATCTTTTTCAAAAATAATTCTTTTTATAAATAATTTTTTCATTTTAGGAAAAATATATTTCTAAAAATAATTTTAAAGTATCGGAAAAATAAAAAATATAAAAATATAAAATTCCGGAGTACGAAAATTTTTTCATAGAAATATTTTTATGCTAAATGATTTTCCACACACACAATTTTTGTGTGTAGCGAAAAAAATATTTGTTTTTGTAAAAAGTAAATTGTTAAGAGTTTGATTTTTTATAAAAAATGTTTTAGATTCATAAAATAGTTTAAATAGTAATATTTATTATTTTTAGACTGGTAATAGTTTAAATTTTTTACATTCCAGACTTTTTTATGACCAAAATATTCAAAAATATTCAACGAATATTCAAAAATATTCAATTTTTACAACTTTAAACTAAAACATAGTTTAAAAAATAAAAAAAATATTTAAAAATATTCAACAAATATTCAAAAATATTTTTGAATTTAAAAACAAGTTATAATAAATAAAATGATTTGTGAATACTGTAAAAGAGAATTTAATAATTTATCATATTTTAATAGTCACAAAAAAACTGCAAAATATTGTTTAAAAACACAGAATAAACTAGGAATTAATGAACAAAAATTATTTACATGTATCATATGTTCGAATACATTTTCAAATAAGATTAACTTGATAAATCATTTAGAAAAAAAATGTATACTAAGTTTTATAAATGCAAATAAACTTTTAGAAGAAAAAGAAGGTATCATAAAAGAAAAAGAAGATATCATAAAAGAAAAAGAAGATATCATAACAGAAAAAGAAGGTATCATAAAAGAAAAAGATACTATAATAGAAAAACTTATAAATGATAATAATAAATATACAGAAGAAATAATTGAATTAAAAAGTATTTGTAAAGTTCTTAATTCCGATCATGAATGCATTCAAGAAATCGCTAAACAACCTAAAAATATTACTACAAATAATAATAATAAAGTTTTAAACGTAATTACTCCTTTCAATATAAATGATAAAGCACAAATTATAGATATAGTTAAAAATAATTATAATATTAATTACATATTTTCAGGACAAAAAGGGTGTGCAAGATTTGTTTATGAAAATATTATCAAAGATTCAGAAGGAAATTTAAAATATATATGTTCTGATTCGAGCCGTTTTATTTATAAATATAAAGATGAATACGGAAATATACAAAAAGATATAGATGCAAGAAGACTTACAAATTTACTTATAGAAGGAGGTTTAAAAAATAAAGCATGTAATATGGCAAGTGAATGGTGGACAGATGAAAATGGAGAAGTAAACACACATAAGTTTGAAATGTTAATAGAAAAAGCAGAAGCGATAAGAACAATGGAACAAGATAATACAGAATTTAAAAAAGAACTTGCAACAATGACAAGTGTATAAAAATATAATTAATAAAAAAACTATATTATAATAAATGTCAAAAAGATTAACTATTCCTAAATTTAAATCTTTAATTAATAAGGGGATGAAACCAAATGATGTATTAGAAAAGGTCTTTAAAAAATATAAAGGAACTATACATGATACTTTATACTGGAAAAATAAAATAAAATCTCATATTAATAATTACTGTAAGAGTAAAAGTTCTCGAAGACGTAGTTCTAAATCCTTAAAAAAATCAAAAAGAAGACGTAGTTCTAAATCCTTAAAAAAATCAAAAAGACGTTTTAAAAAAGATGGGAATGAATTTCCTACTTTAAGTTATTATTCTGCAACAGTGCCAATGTTTTTGTATAAATAAAATAATTATAAACTAAGTTTATAATTATGTGTTAATGAATGATATATTTTTATACAAAATAATCTGTATAAAAATTATGTTAACTTTGGGTGTTTCGAACAATTTACTTATGAGCCATAAAGATATTTTAATTAATTATATTTTCTTTTTAACATATTTACATAATCTGAATATTCTATCATAGCTTTAATTTTTGTTTTTCCTTTTTCATTACTCCACGAATACCATTTCTTTTTACCTCTAAAATCAAAAAGTCCGGGCTTGTCTACTGTATTATCTCCAAATAGGGATTGTTTATATAATCCATAAATTTTTAAAAGTTCATCGTCTGTTGGTTTTGAAGTTAAATTGTGAACATCTCTTACAGAATTTTGAAAATTATTTTCAATAACATCCATTTTTTTATTCTATTTCTTAATCTTTTAAATTATCTTTTTGTTTTTCGTCTCCCTTGAGCTCTTGCTACAGTTTCTAAATTTTTACTGAGTCCTGTAATTATTTGATTTTCAAAACTTGATGGTATATTTAAAAATAATGCTTGTGAAATACGATTAGCAATATATTGTCTAATACTGTAATATCCTCCTATTCCAGCTCCTCCACCAATAATAATATAATATTTATATTCATCTATTTTATCTTTAATATTTTGTATATACGTGCTTAATGGAATAATATTCTGTTTAGAATCTTCTTTACTTGTAGTACGTATTATAACGTCTATAGAATTTAGATCTTCAATTTTTTCAGCAACTCCTTTTAAAGATACAGGTTCTTTTGATATTATAGAAGTTGCAATTAATGCTTTTGAATTATCTGGTCTTTTTGGTTTAGATACAATTCTTTCATATTTTTTTAATTGTTCAGGACTAATCGCATGATCATAAAAATAAATTTTATCATCTACTGATTGTAAAACATTTGGAACATTATGTCCATATGGAATAAATATTTTATTTCCGGTATCTCTTGATGTTGTTTCAATATAAGCTTTGTCTTTAAAAGAATTAGGATCTGTATTATATATAGTTGTTTTAAGAAATTCTTGTAATGGCATAGCTACAATACTTTGTTTACCTGATTCATAATCTTCAATAATATATGGTTTATATTCATATATATTTTTGTTATAATAAATTTTATCATCTGTTGATTGTAAAACATTTGGAACATTATAACCTACTGGAACAAATATTTGTTCTCCTGTAATTGAAGATCTTGTTTGTATATATGCATTATCTTTTAGATTTCTTTTAAATAAATCTGATTTAGTATATTCTTGTACTGGCATCATTCCAATATTTGTATCTCCTTTATTGTATTTTTTAACTATTTCTGGTTCAATAACTATAGGAATTGAAATTTCTATGAAATCTTTTAAACTGTCAGAACCATTAGTCAAAACTTTTTCATATTCTTTAAAATTTTCAACTTTATTTTCCAAATTTTGAACATTGTTTATATCTCTAGATTGTTCTTGAACTTTAGAACCATACATTTCGTTTGCAATTTTTAAGGATTTTCCTAAAATATTAAGTTGCTGTTCATTTTTATTTATATTATTATTAATATTTTCATCGTTTTGTTTTAGTTTTCCATGTGCCTCAATTTTTAAAATTTCATTTTCAGAATTTATTTTATCAAATCGTTGTTTTAGTTCTATCGCATATTTTTTTAAATATTCTATTTCTTTATCTCTGCGATTAATGTTCTTCATTATAGTAACAATTTCATTTACAGTTTCTTTAGGTGAAATTTCAGATATTTTTATTTGAGATAAAGGTGCACATTTTACTATTACATTTACTAATTCTTTTGTCATAAGTGATTGTTGATTTATTTCTTTTGCAGTTGTTGATACTTCTTTACCTAATGATGTTAATAAAGATACTTCTTTACCTGATGATGGTATTGATGTTAATAAAGATACTTCTTTACCTGATGATGGTATTGATGTTAATAAAGATACTTCTTTACCTGATGATGGTATTGATGTTAATAAAGATACTTCTTCACCTGATGATGGTATTGATGTTAATAAAGATGCTTCTTTACCTGATGATGGTATTGATGTTAATAAAGATACTTCTTCACCTGATGATGGTATTGATGTTAATAAAGATACTTCTTTATCTGATGGTATTGATGTTAATAAAGATACTTCTTTACCTGATGATGGTAATGATGTTAATAAAGATACTTCTTTATCTGATGATGACTCAATTTTATATGAAGGTAGTATTGAATAATCATAATCAAATGGTGTTGCAGTAGGATCAATATTAAAACTCGTAGTTAATGGTAAATCATTCCAGGTACTTATTGGTAGAGTACTATATGGAGTAACTCCCGTTAAAAAACTTGGTGTATTATACATAGGACTTCCTAGAGGTACAGTAGCTACTTCGGAAGTTGTATTAATTGGAACACCAAATTGTCCCGGTGCAGATGGTTCAAACTGACCAGTTACATTTCCTGCTTGAAATGTTTGATTTAAAGGTGTTATTTGATTTAATGCATAATTTTGATATAAAGCTTGAGCTCCTGCTCCAATTAATAAAGTTCCAATTGCCGCACCTGCCAAATATTTTAAATATTTTGTGTCAGGTTCTTTTTCCTTGTCTTTATTATTTTTATACAGCCAATATTTTTTAAGTTGTTTCTTTTCTTTCTTAGTAAGATTATCAAGAGCATTAATAAATTTTATTTGATATATATCTTCATTTAATTCTTTGGTTCTGTTTGAATTATACCATATGCGTGCTTCATTTAAAAGATTATAATCTATATCTGTAATATAAGATTTTTCATTTTCAAATAATATAATAATTCTATCTTTTTCATTCATATTTTTTAAGTTCTCTTCTTCATCTGGATATGTTTTTGTAATTAATTGTGTTAAAAAGTCTTCGAGAATTTCATCTCTGCCTTTTGCATTATTAAATACATCTAAAGCTTCTTGATATCTAACTTCTTTTAATTTTTTCATTTTATCTTTAAAAATCTTTGTAGATTTTCTACCCAATCGCGCATCTTTTATTAATTCAAGTTTATATATGAAAATAATTTTCTGTTTATCATTTAAACCTTCAGGAATAGCTTTATTTTCTTCGTATTTTTTAAGAATTGTTTTAAAGTCTTTGTCTTTTCTAGTCTTAGTAAAATATTCTACAGCTTTTTGAACTTCTTCGTTATTATCTAAAAATTTTATACTAGGTTCAATTACGTTATAATATTCTAAACAAAATTTTATTTCATCTTCAGATACTCCATCCTTTAATTTAGATTGTTTTTCTATAAACGTTAAATACTCTCTATACTTTGGTTTATTTTTATCTGGAAGAGTATCTAACCATATTTTAACTTTTATATCACATTTTTTTATTACTTCATCTTTATCTACGACTGGTTCTATAACAGGTAATTCAATCTTAATATTTAAAGAATTCAAACATATATTAATGTCACCTTTTGATAAACCATTTGGAAGTTTTTCTTGTGTATCTACAAAATCAGTATATTCTTTATAACTTGGTTTATTTTTATTTTTCAAGCTGTTTATCCATTTATTTACAATATCATTACATACGTTAATCTGTTTGTCAGGTATTATTAAAACATTTAAACTAGATAAAATTATTTTTATGTTATCAATACTTAAATTTTCAAATTTTGAAAAATTAATTATTTCAGATTCTTTTAAAACCTTAGGATTATTTAAAGAATTTAGCCATAATTGTATCTTACTTATAGGAACTAGTAAAATAAATGTTTTTTCGTATAATTTTTTTTTAACTTTTTTTTTAAGAGATTTTTTAAGAGATTTTTTTATTTTTCCTTTCAATTTTTGTATAGAAATACTCTTTTTTGGTCTATTTTTATTTATTGATACTTTTTTTGGTTGACTTTTCCCATCTATCCTACTTCGTCTTTTAGATACTTTTCTACGACTTCTACTTCGTCTTTTAGATACTTTTCTACGACTTCTACTTCGTCTTTTAGATACTTTTCTACGACTTCTACTTCGTCTTTTAGATACTTTTCTACGACTTCTACTTCGTCTTTTAGATACCTTTTTACGCGATAGATTTTTTTTTCTATACTCATTATAATTTATGCTTTTTATTCTCATTTATTATATTGAAAAATTTTAAAATCATATAATTTTAAAATTTTAGTTGGAACATAGAACTGCTTTTTTATAACCAGTCCAACCCCAATCTCCTATAACTTTATTTTTTATACAACAATGTCTTAATAATAAAGTTATTTCTGATGGATTAAAACTTCCAATATAAACTTGTTCATTTCTAGAAATAAACATTTCGTCAAATAGTGATGCATAAACTTCTATACCTTTTGGTAAACCAATTACACTATGATAATTAGGAACAGAACCATCAACTTCTATCATATAAAATGTATTTTCATTTTTAATATCTTCTAAATTTATTTCTTCCTCGAATTTTACATTTAATTTGGATATCATTATTATATCATATTCTAAACTATTTTGAGATTCGTATTCTTTCATTAATTTATATGCGTTATTCATACTTTTTAATTCTAAAAATGCCATATCAATAGATGTTTTATCTCCATATTTATATAGTTCATTTACATCTTTTTTAACATTTCTTTTTGCGGCACCTTCATTTTCAATAATTATTTTTGTAGGAGAAATTTTTTGACCAGAACTTAAAACAAAAACAAACTTTTTTTCAATTATTGAAATATCTGTTTTAGAAGACTTTTTTGAGTACAAATGAATAAAAATATCCGGTATAACAGGATAAGCTTTTTCTAAAATATTATTTATAAAAGAATCTTTACACGTATCCCAAAATTCAATATTTCCATTTAAACAAATAGCAAATCTTTTCATTTATTATATATTATAATTTTTATTTTTTTTAAAGACGTTTATTATAAACATCTAATAATAAGTTCTGTTCATAAAGTTCTTCTTGGTGTTTATAACATATAGCTTTTTTAATAAAATCAAGAATGTTATCAGATATTTCAGGTATAAAAACTTTATATAAAATTTTTTTCCTAATATCGCATTCATTTTCACATATCTTTTGTATATTTTTTATATTATGATTAATGCATTCGATCTTATCTAAAATTTTTTGTTTTTTCATATTATATTTGTGTCTTATTTTTTTAAATTAATAATAAATTTATTTATCTTTAATTTCAATTATCATATTCGTAACAACTATATTCTTCTTCTGATTTTTCTGTACCTATATTACTTGTATTAATTAATTTTGTAATTTCTAGATCAAATAAGATATCCATACATTCTTTATCTATATAATTTGTATCTTTATTATATTCAACTAAATATGTTACTATATCTGAATAAAAATCTTTTTCAGGGATATTTTCAAACTTAATACAATTTTCTCTAATCGAAACTATAATCTCACCTATTTTGCGACATTTAAAAAAATTATTTACATTGTGACAGTTGGTATATAGATTATTTAGAACATGTAAAAGTTTAAGACTTTTTTTACCTAACTTTAATTTTCTTAATTCTTCAAATATAAGTTGATCTTCATTTTCTACTATATCATACAATATTTCAAAATCATCTTTTAAAATATATGGAAGATCTTCAAAATCAGTATGTATACTGAGCTTATTATTTATTTCTGAAACAATAAAAGAAAAATCATTTGTTTTAATATTTTGAAGTATATTTTTAATGTTGTTTAACAAATGAGAATTATTTTCATCTATATATTTTTCTTTTAATTCATTTTCATCTGTATATCTATTTAATTCATCAGGTTTATTTTTCCATATGTTTAAATACTTTCTTTGTAAATATAAATCTTCAAAATCTTTTTGTAAATATAAATCTTCAAAATCTTTATGAAATATATAAACATTTTCTAAGGTATCATGTTTAACTCCAAATTTTTCCCTATATTTTTCTAATGATAAACAATCACTAACTATTTTTTCATCTTCAATATAAAATGTTTCTTCATCTTTTGAAGGTATTGTATCTATTCTAGGAAAATAAATACCATTATAGTATATATTTTTTTGTAAAAATTCAATTTCTATTTCTGAAGGAATTTCAAATTTGTCAATAAATTCCCTTAAGCTATTTCGCACAATAGAATTATTTTCAAAATAAATATCTAAAAACTCTCCTGGTAAATATTTTGTACTTATATCGTAATTATTTATACATCTTTTAAAGTTTAAAAAATCTTTATCAAAATTTAAAACGAAATAGTTGCCTGTAATATTTTTTGTGTTTATATCGAGTTCTAACAATCCTTTATTTCCATTTATAATAGAATCAAAAATGTTTATTAAGTTTTTATAATTGGACTTGAAATATCCAAAGCTTATTATATTATTTTTATTAAATATAAATTTTAAAATAAAAAGATCTATTCTATTTTCAACTTGAATATATTCTATTTCAAAATTATTAACCTTTATATATGATGACATGTTTTATATTATAAAATAAGTTTTTAAATTAAATTTTTATATTCAAAAATATTTATATTTATATAAATAAAGAAATGGTCAAGAAAGCTTTATTAATAGGAATAAATTATATTAATACTGAAGATGCACTTGATGGATGTATAAATGACATTAATAATATTAATAGTTTTTTACAAGATTATTGTGACTATAAAAATGAAAATATCCATATTCTAACTGAAAAATCAGATACATTACCAACAAAATCAAATATAATACAAAATATAAACTGGTTAATAACAAATAATTTAAAAGGCGATACTTTAATTTTTTATTATTCTGGACATGGATCAAATAGAAAAGATAAAAATAAAGATGAATCGGATAAAAAAGATGAAGAAATAATACCTCTTGATTATGATACAAGTGGAGAGATAGATGATGATTGGTTATATAAAAACTTTGCATCTAAAATTCCAGAAAATATTAATTTATGGTGTTTCTTTGATTGTTGTAATTCCGGAACAATGTTAGATTTAGTTTATAATTATAAATCAAAATGTAAATATAAAAAAGGTAAATTAAAGGATAATATTAAATATGATCCTAATGATTGGGATACGAGATTTGAATTTACAAAAGAAAATTCATCAAATGTTAATGGAAATATATGCGCATTTTCAGGTTGTTTAGATAAACAAACATCAGATGATGCATTTATTGAAAATACATATCAAGGAGCTTTTACATATTGTTTTCTTAAATTTTTAAATAACCATATTATAACTACTACAGATAATAAAAAAAGATTTTCAGGAACAGAACTTAAATTAAGAAATGTTTTAAAAGAAATTAATGCTTTATTAGATATTAGCGATTATAAACAAAATTCTCAACTTTCTGTAGGTAAACTGTCAGATATAGAAAGATTTTTTGAAATATAAAATTATTTTACACTTGAAAATTTAAAATAATTATTTACGTTCTATCATATCATAATGTTTTTCAAACCATCTACATGTTGTTTCTATTCCATCTTTTATGGTTGTAAATTTATATTTTGGTAGCAACTTTCTTAGTTTATTATTACATGCAGTTTTTTTATATTGACCATCAGATTTTGATATGTCAAAAACTATTTTATTTAAATCAATATCAAAAGCATTTGCTATGATATATGCAATATCTTTAATACTTATTTCATCTTTTTCATCAACAGATAAAATTATTGGTTCAACAGTATCATAGTTTTTCATTATAAATAAAATTAATTCAGCTAAGTCTTCATTATAAATAAACTGTCTCATCGGTTTTCCACTGCCATATACAACAAAATTTTCATTATTTTTCTTTGATATATATGCTTTATGAATTAAAGAAGGAATAACATGTCCATCTTCTATATTAAAATTATCAAATGGGCCATATATATTCGTTGGAATTATTGATGTAAAATTACAACCATATTCATTATTATAAGATCTGTTTATTATATCTAACATTCTTTTTGAATATGCATAACCTTCATTACTATAATGAGGAGGTCCATTATGTATCATTGTTTCGTCTATCGGGTAAGATGTTTTATCTGGAAATATACAAGTTGATAAACAACTTATTAATTTTTCAACATTAAATTCTTTACATAATTTACATATATTATCATTCATTAACATATTATCTCTATAAAATTCAACAGGATATTTCATATTTGCAAACAAACCTCCGACTTTTGCAGCAAGATGTATTACAAAATTAGGTTTATATAATTTAAAAATATTTTCAGTATCTTTATAGCTTAATAAATTACAATCTTTAGAACTAATAAAAATAAACTCTTCGTCTTGAATATTTTTTTCAACTAATAATTTTATACCTTGACCTACTAAACCGGTTCCACCGGTAACTAAAACTTTTTTCATTTTTTAAATATATTTATTATTTTAAACTATTTATTATTTAAAGATTTAAAATTAATAATATGTAAGTATTAAAAACTTACAAAGTGCCTACGTAGCTCAGTAAGGTAGAGCGCCGGCCTTTTAAGCCGGTGGTCGCGGGTTCGACTCCCGTCGTAGGCTTATTATTTTTAAACTTATTTTAAGTTTAAAAATTTAATATTATTTACTTAAAAAATTTTTTAGCTTCGGAATATTTTACTGCCGAAATACCGACAATATTATCGCTATTTTCATCACGTAATATTTTTTCTGAATCCAAAAACTTTAAAATATTTTTTTCACTTCCGTAAATTATACTTGCAACTTTAGGTAATGTTTTATTATCTATACCGGTATCTGGATCTTCTATTCTATCAACCAATTTTGATATATTAGGATCCAAAATATTAAAACAATATATTTCAGTGCCAATTGAGTCGAAAACTAAATTTTCAGGCTCATTATTAATTCTTATTCCTAGTTCTTCTCCTAAACATCTTCTTAAACAATCATAAGAAGTTTCATTATCTTTTCGTGTTTCAGTTGCTCCAAATTGAAAATCCGAAAAAGTTTTTTCGGTACCATATATAGGACATAAAATATAATCTTCATCTTTAATATATGTTACTTGTTCTTTAATAGTTTTTAAAATAGAATTTTGAAGTTTATGAGTAGACCACAAACGTAATCTATATATTCCTCCAGAAAGTAAACTATAACAATTATTTAAATAATAAACTTTTCGAAATCCCAAATCTAATTTCGGTATTCTATTATCGAAAAATCTAAAATAAACAATACTTTTATTATTTGTGTAGTACATGCAGTATATATTTTTTATTTAAGTTTTTAAATTCAATTTTAAAATAAAATTGAATATTTATAATATAAATCCATATAGTTTTGGAGGAGATGGCAATGTCATTTGAAGAAGATATGGATATTAGTTTTTTGAAAACTAGAGAATCTAAATATGATTTTATAAAAGAATATGTTAACGATAAAGTTAAAACATTACATAATCCAAATATTATTGACTCTGCATTACAGCCTAATGAAAATATAATTTATAAATTATACAGTGATGGAACAGTTACAAGAGAAAAGGGAGGTTGGGCTTATGGTAACAGAAATGTTACAGATTTATTATATGAAATAATAAGACCAAATACTTTCTTTAAATTTCCATACAAAGGCGAAAAAGAAGGAGATACATATGGTATTCTTACATATGACGATTGTGTAAGAGTTCGAAATATTATAAATAAATTAATGCTTCAAGTATAACTTATAATATAAATTAACTTTATAAATTTTTCTTAACCTAAAATCAGGTTAAGAAAAATCATCTCTAAAACTTTAGACACTAAAGATCAATCGACTTCTTCAATTTTTGGTCCAGTTGTATTAACTTCTGGTTGTTGTTTTGAAAATTGACTTGCATCGAAAGAAGTTGCACCTCCGGTTTGAGCAAATTGACTAGGATCAAATCCTGCAGGCATACTTCCTTCTTGAGGAATTCCACCGCCACCTCCTAATTTAGACATTATAGGCATTACTTTATCTTCTACTTCTTTTTTCTTATTATTATATTCGTCTTTATCAGAATTAGGATGTGTTTCTAACCATTTAATAGTATTTTGAACTTCATCATCAACAATTTTCTTATTTTCTTCACCTAAAGCAGTTGATACTTTTTCATCCATTAAAGAAGATTTTAGACTATAAACATAATTTTCTAATTGATTTTTAGCATCGATTCTTTCTCTATTTTTTTCATCTTGTTCTTTAAATTTTTCTGCTTCTGCAACCATTCTTTCAATATCATCTTTAGATAATCTACTCTTATCATTAGATATTGTAATCTTTTGACTTTTTCCTGTAGATTTTTCAACAGCAGAAACATTTAAAATACCGTTTGAATCTATATCATATGTAATCTCAATCTGAGGAACACCTCTTGGCATAGGAGGTATTCCATCTAGCTGAAAAGTTCCAAGTAAATTACAATCTTTAGTCATACTTCTTTCACCTTCAAATACCTGAATTAAAACACCAGGTTGGTTATCACTATATGTTGAAAAAGTTTGAGTTTTCTTGGTTGGAATTGTCGTATTTCTTGGAATTAATGCAGTCATAACTCCTCCTGCAGTTTCTAGACCAAGAGAAAGAGGTAAAACATCGAGTAATAGTAAAGAATCTAAATTGCTACTACCACCTTGAACACCGCATAAAATAGCTGCCTGTACAGTTGCACCATATGCAACAGATTCATCAGGATTAATATCTTTACAAAGTTCTTTTCTATTAAAAAATTCTTTAAGAAGCTGTTGAACTTTTGGAATACGAGTAGAACCACCAACTAATACAATTTCATCTATTTGAGATTTAGACATTTTTGCATCTCTTAATACTTTTTCAACTGGATCCATAGTTTTTCTAAATAAATCAGCATTCATATTTTCAAATGCTGCTCTAGAAATTGATGAATTAAAATCAATACCGTCAAATAAACCATCAATTTCAATATAAGCTTGAGTAGAAGAAGATAACTGTCTCTTTGCTCTTTCACAACCAGTACGTAATCTTCTCAAAGCTCTTTGTGATGTTTTTAAATCTTTTTTATATTTCTTTTTAAATTCTTCTACAAAATGATCAACCATACGATTGTCAAAGTCTTCTCCGCCTAAATGTGTGTCTCCTGATGTTGATCTCACATCAAAAATACCGTCTTCAATTGTAAGTAATGAAACGTCGAATGTTCCACCTCCCAAATCATAAATTAATACATTTTTTTCCTTATCATCTTTTTTATCTAAACCATAAGCTATACTTGCAGCTGTAGGCTCGTTTATAATTCTTAAAACATTTAAACCTGCAATTGCTCCTGAATCCTTTGTTGCCTGTCTTTGCGAATCCGTAAAATATGCTGGGCATGTGATTACTACATCTGAAACTTCTTCTCCCAGATATTTTTCTGCAGTGTCTTTCATCTTCATTAATACCATAGAAGAAATCTCTTCGGCAGAAAAAGTTTTAGTTTCTCCTTTATAATCAACTTCAATCATAGGTTTATCATTATCACCTCTGATAACCTTAAATGGCCAATGTTTCATATCGCTTTGAACAGCTGCATCACTAAATTTTCTTCCAATTAATCTTTTAGCATCGAAAACAGTATTTTCTGGATTAATTGAAACCTGATTTTTTGCTGCATCACCAATAAGTCTTTCTGTATCAGTAAATGCAACATAAGAAGGAGTTGTGCGTTGACCTTGATCATTTGCTATAATTTCAACTCTATCATTCTGCCATACTCCAACACAAGAGTAAGTAGTTCCTAAATCTATTCCGATAGGAATCTTTTTTTTATCCGATGTCATGTTTAGTTTATAAATTTTTGTTTTTAAATTATATTTTTAAAGTTAAAATTTCTATTTTAAAAGTTCTACTTAAAATTTTTTATTTAAAATAATTTATTATACTAAAATATAAATGAATAATGATACAAAATATACTTTGCAAGAAATAAAAGATTTAAGATTATGTTCAACAGGTATGCCTGATTCTTATTATAATAAATTAAAAACACTTAAGTCTTTAAAGAATAATAAAAAAGAATTTGATAAATTTAGATCTATATTTTTAAAAGAAAATTTATGGAAAATAGGGGATCAAATAAAAATACAATTTATTGGTATACCATATGAGAATGTAAGTTATAATGACATACAAACATTAATAAAAATTTACAAAGATGATAGAAAAACACATGATCCGTTACAAAAATCTTTCGAAGATGAATATGTTCTTATAGTGAATAGTAGTGATAATGAAGCACTAAAAATAGCTAATATACGAAAAAAAATGAAAGAATATGTCAAAAGAGTCATAATCGAAAGATTTCAACCTATATGCAATTTAAATTTTATTATAGATGATACTGAAACTATACCAAAATCTAAGTATCAGATAAGAATTAGTTTTGTTAAAAAGTATGGATCAAGTTCACTTGTTGGAACAGACTCAAAAAAATATACAGATGATATAAGTAACTATTCAACAAATACTAAAGTTAAAGGTACTTTGAATATTGGATGGTTTAATATTTTTACAGTTATACATGAATTTGGTCATGCAATTGGACTTAAACATGAACATCAAACTTTATGCGGTTTTAAACCAAAATGGAATAAAGAACTTTTATATACATATTATTTGATTACAGATGGATGGCCTAAGTATCGAGTTGATTCTAATATTATAAACCTTCCAGATATAAATAATGTGTTGTTATCTAATTATGATCCTAAATCAATAATGCTTTATGAGTATAGTTCGAAATTAACTTTAAATGGTATAGGTACTAATGAAAATTATAAATTATCTCCAAATGATGCATTATATATATGTAAGATATATCATCCAAATAAAACATATAGTGATTTGGTTCAATGGTATAATAGTATATATCCAGATAATTGGATAGTTATGCCAGGTACGAATATTACTTTAAAACTAACAAATACATATACTATTTGGGATGGTTTAAAATTATTATTTTTAATTATTATATTACCAACAATATTATATTGTATTTACAGAGTTTATAAATATTGTAAACTTAAAAATATTAAATCTGTAATAGAATAAATATTTATTTTTATTTCAAAATAAATATTTTATTTAAAAGCCTATTTTATCTAGGTCAATTACTATTAAAATTAAATAAATTATTGTTTAAAAAACAAAATTTTTAAACAAAATGAACTATACGACAGTAAAAACTTTTACCATATCTATAGATGAAAAAACATATGTTGATCCACAACTTATATTAGTTAAAATGAGACCTATGTATTCTACAATTATAAATATAAAAATAAATGATATAAACGAGTTTAAACTTTTTTCAAAGAATAGAAAAGAAGAAATACTTGAATATTTAAAAACAAATAATGAAATATTTATTGAAGATAAGAACACGACTTTTATGTTTCATATAGATGAAGATTTTATTAAAGTAGAATTAGCAACACATTTTTTTACAAGTGATTTATGGTTTGAAAATAATGATATAGTAAAAGATGAAATAAAAAAATTTTATATTTAATAAATGATTAAAGTAACGCATGACCAAGGAGGATTATTTTCATGTTCAAGTATAAGATTATTTAAGATAATAAATTATTTCAATACGAAAAGACGTATTCCAGAAAAAGTTGATAGTTCTTTACAATATACGCTGTATAAAGAAGATAAAAATAAAGATATAACATTTGATTATTTTGAAGATTATAATAATGATATAGAAATAAAACACACTAATAAAATCATTTATCATCATACTTTTCAATTTAAAGATTATAATAATATTGATTTTCAAAGTTTATTTCCATTTATAAAAAAATATTTTAGTCCATCATCGTTAGTTGAAAATATAATTAAAGAACTTGAAGTTAAATATGAAATAGACTATGATAATACATGTGTACTTTTCCTACGTGGTAATGATAAAGTTAAAGAGTGTTCTTTGCCATCATATGATAAATATATTAAAAATGGTTTAAAACAAGATAATAATATTAAGTTCCTTGTGCAAAGCGATGAAACGCAATTTATATATACTATGTTAAATACTTTTAAAAATTCTTTTTATTTTAAAGATGAAATTCGTCATATAAAAAAAAGAATGTCTACAGTTGTACATTCTTTTAAAGACGAACATTACAAATTTTCTTTATATTATTTGGCTATAACATATATCATGTCAAAATGTAAATATGTAATATGTAGTACAGGAAATTGTTCTATATGGATTCTATTGTTCAGAGGAAATAATAATAATGTTATTCAATTAAAATGATTTAAAATTAAAAATATTATATTTAATACAATATGACTTTTAAGTTTTATGTGGAAACAGATAATGTTTTATTTGAACATATACGCGAATATCTTTATGAAAAATATGAATTTTTAAATGCAAAAAATATTGGAATTTTTAAAGATAATACGAAATCTTTTGGTCTTACTACAACAAGACATCATTTTAGTTTAAAATATGGTATTTCTTTTGGTTTGTATAAAATAATTTTTAATGATAATTCTATTACAGTAGATTATAATATTGAAGGTAGTACACGTGGTTGTGCTGATAATGTTCAATATTATAAAAGAATAATTTTAAGTTCAAGCAATGAACAAGCTATTAAAGATTTAATAGATTGTATTTTTAAAGAAAAGAACAAGACATTATCCGATGGAAAAATAAATATTTTTGTACCTGAAACTTCAGGAGATTGGATTAAGTATCAAGAAATACCAAAAAGGACTTTGAATTCTATTTATATTAATGAAAAATCAAAAGATAAGATAATGAAAGATTTAAAAAGTTTTATAGAACAAGAGGATGAATATAATGTGTTTGGAATTCCTTATAAAAGAACATATTTATTTACCGGACCTCCTGGATCTGGGAAAACTTCTTTTGTTAAAGCTATTTGTAATGAACTTGATTATAATTTGTCAATTCTTTCATTAACTAAAAAGTTTGATGATGGCGCATTCATGTGGGCAATGTCTTCAATAAAAGAAAACAGTGTATTACTTGTTGAAGATATTGATTGTTTATTTGAGAAACGTGCTAGTGGAACAAGTAATATACCTATAACTTTTAGTAATTTTTTAAATATATTAGATGGAGTATTGTATAAACATGGATGTATTATGTTTTTAACGACAAATCATCCTGAAAAACTTGACCATGCTTTATTAAGAATAGGTCGAGTTGATTGTATTCTTGAATTTGATTTTCCAAAAAAAGTAGAAATTAAAAAACTATTTTTTGATATAACTAATTCTTGTGAAAATGACTTCGATAAGTTTTATGATTTTATAAAAGGGAAAAATTTACCTATGGCTGCGTTAGTAAATTTCTTATTTTTAAATAAAAATACATGGGAAATAAATATAAACGAACTCATAAATACAAATGATTTTATTAAAAAAGTATTAAAGACTGATACAGGTAAAGAATTATATTGTTAATTATTTTAAACTATTATTAGTTTAAAATAATTTAAAGTTAGAAATTAATGCTAACTACAATTTTCATCATAATATAAATTTGGAAAATATTTAAAAAGTCAAACCCTTTATATGGTTCTTTTTATCATTCTTTAAATAATTAAGTTAAAATTTCAAAGTGTTTGAATAAGTAATTTAAAAACATAAGACTTAAAATAAATGAAAAATCTGACTGGATATTGGCTTTCTACTGTAAATAATAAATTTGCAAATTATGGAGATATTTTAACCCCTTATATATTTGAAAAATATGATATAAATTTAACTTATACAACAGTAGATCCTCAAATTTATGGTATAGGTAGTTTATTACATATGATAGATGATAATTATAAAGGATATGTATGGAGTACTGGATTTATGTATCCAACAAAATTTTTAAACTTTAAACATAATCCAATATGTGTAAGAGGAAAATTATCTAAAAATCAGTTTTTAAATGACACAACAAATACTTACATAGGAGACGGTGGTTTAATTCTAGACAGAATTTACAAACCAAAAGTAACTAAAAAATATAAATTAGGAGTATTTCCAAATTATTGTGATATTGTTAATATGAAAGATAATCCAATACATAATTTTGATTTATTTAAAAGAGATGATGTATTATTTATAGATCCAAGAGACTATATTGAAACTGTAATTAATAATGTTAACTCATGTGAAAATGTTATAACTTCATCATTGCATGGAATTGTAACTTGTGATTCATACAATATAAATCATGGTGTATTTTGTTCACGTGAAACTAAATTAGCAATACATATTTGCCAAGGTTCTTTTAAATTCAGAGATTATTATTCTACATTTGATAATGATTTTAATTTCGAAAATATTTTATATTTAGATAATAATATATCTTTTGAAAAATGTGTTTCAATATGCAAACAGGTTAATAAACCAAACTTAGAAATTGTTAAAGATGATATTGAAAAATCAATTGAAATAATAAAAAACTTATAAATCTTTTTATATTATAAATACAATATAAAAAGTTATGAATGTTCAGATTTTTAAAAATTATACACATCAAGGTTTATGTCGTTCAATTGATATATTTAATTTTCCGAATTCGTATCCACCATTAACACGTATTTTAGGATATAGATTTTTATTTATGCATAGAGAAAAAGATCGTAGATTATCACCTTCAAATGAAATGATCATAGAATCAATTAAAAAAACTGTTAAAGAAAATAAGAATGGAGATGATAATTCTATTTTAATGGAACTTGTAGATATACTTTTAGAATTTAGCAAAAAAGATGGTTATGAACTTTTAGAATATTTACGTGCTACTAAATTACAATCTAAAAAAATTCCACCAAAAACAGATGGACCAAAAGGAACAATTTACGCTGATTCACAATCTGTGCACAATAGTGCAATAACAACTACAATCAAAAGTGCAGCAAAATATTTATGTCAAAACTATTGCCCGTCTTTAAATATTATAGCAAAAGATAAATTACAAAAAGATATAGAAGATAAACTTAAAGAAAATATAATATTTTTAGATTCTAAAGATATTCTAAAAGAAGTATTACATAGAATAATAGTAGATAATACAAAATTTGAAGGATATAGCACAGATGTTATTTTATTTAGTTTATGGAACTGGATAGGTCAACAAAAAAATGAAGAACTGTATAATAGAATAGCAGAGGAAATCTATGAAATGCATAAATATTGTCCTACACGAATACTATCTGGTTTAATAAATTCTATACAAGGTTTTACAAATGATGAAAAATTGATTATAAAGATGTCAGATAATGAGCAATGTAAAAGTGTTTTATATGGATATTTGGATAAAGTTTTAAAAGATTGTAAAGATGATAAAGTAATTGATGGTATGTATGATAAGAATAAATATTTTTTAGATTTTGTAAAGAAATCTGTAAATACTAAAAAAGTCGAATGGCAAAAAGAATATGGAAACGAATTTATTATAAATATAAATAAACATACAAATATTTATACACAAAGTAAAATATTTTAAATCTTATAATAAATAAAATGGTTAGTAGAAAACGCTCAAGATCTAGATCTAGATCTAAATCTAAATCAAAAAAACTGTTAGAAAAATTAAAAAAAGGTTCATTAGCTAAATTTGGATATCATACAAGCGATCCAAAAGATATAAGACGTAAAGTTTTAAAAAAAGCAATAAAAAAATTTGGATATTATAAGCTTATTAAAAGGTTAGAAATTTTAAAAATTTTAACTAAAAGAACAAATCCAACAGTATCAAAAATATATTCAAAAGATGCTAAATATTTATTATATATGTCTCCAAAAAGAAGTAAATCCAGAGGTTCTTATAAATATAAATCAAGTTCTAGAAGCAGAAGATAAATATTTTTTATTAAATATCTTTTTGAACGAAAAGAAGATGTATTATTTTCTTAAGTTTAATTAAAATAGGTTTTACAGTTAATTTTAAATCTTCATGTTTATGAGTCATTTATTATATAGTAGATTTAAAACCCAACGTTTTAAATCTTCAAGTACAAATTAAATTTTAATAATTTTTTCAAGACGTGGAAAGAATTGCATTTCATTTATTATTTTTTTCTTAGCATCTTTTATATATGGTAAACGTTTTTCCCACCAATTTTCTTCTATAGATCGTTTTATCGTTTCATAATCTTTTTCAAAATTTGATAATTCTAAATAAACAAATGCTTTATTATCTATATAATCTCTTATATTATAACATCCATTATAAAATATTAAACATTCAGACAATATAGCATCATAAAATTTTTCGGTACAATAATTCTTTATCGAAAAATTTTCACAATTAAAGGTATATTTGTAGGGATATAATGCATTATCTTTTTGATGATATGGTAAAGATCCTTTATATTCTTTCCAGATGAATTTATTTCCTCCAAATACATGCACATTCATTCCTTTACGTTCTAAAAATTTCATAAAATCTATACGTTTAATATGTCCAGGATCACTATATTTATCAGATAAAACTGTTGATAGTACATTACAAACTTCTTCATTTTTTCGTATCTCATCATTTAAAAGTTGTTCATATGTTTTGGACAAATGCCATTCTACATTATTTAAATGTAAACTATGGTATCCGCAAAATAAAAAATCTTCTATTTTAGGTTTACACCAATTTTCTCCCCACATAGTTTTAGTTTCCATATTAGGTTCCATTCTAAATAAGATACTTTTTGATAAGTCAATATTTAAACTATCTGGAGGTCTATTTATAATACAAACATAATCATAAGGCTCAGACCAAACTATTTTAATATTATTCCATTCATAGTTTCCTTTAGACATCTTGTTCCATAAATTACACAACTCTTTAGAAGAACACCAATTACAACATAAAAATATTCTTATTTTTCCTTCATCATTTATAACTTTATGAATATCATCATATCTATTTTTAATTGAAAGATCAATTATACTTTTTATTTTTGAATCTTGAATAATTTTATTTTCTAAACTTAGTGACAATAGTTTTAATAAATTAAATTCTCTATTTTCAAAAGTTTTTAAAACTAAATCTCTAATAAATTCTTCATCTATTTTTTCCATTTAATTATTATTATCTATCTTTATAAATTAAAATTAAAAAATTAAAAATTTTTAAACTAAATTTATAGTTTAAAAATTTATTTATAAAAAGTTTAAAACTTGAATTCTGTATAAATTGGTAAATGATCACTTACTTCATTATAATCTTGTAAAATTTTAGAAGATACTAAATATTTTTTCATATCATAAGAGCATATAACGTAATCTAATCTTAATTGCAATTTTTTACCGAAACCATATGTTGCTCTATCCTTGAATTTTACTAATTCTGTATTTAGTTCATCAAAAGTATCTACCCAATAATTTGTTAAAAAAGTTTCAAAATTATCTCTTTCTTCTTCTGTTGTACCTGCAATTATCATTTTATAAGACATATCGTTAGTCTTTCTTGCGACATTTAAATCTCCTAACCAGATAACATTCTTATATTCTTTCTTAAGTTTTTCTAACATATCGTAAATATCTAAATCCCATCTTAACACTCTATATGCTAATCTTTTTAAAGGATCAGTTCTATTTACTCCTGAATTTGGAGAATATGTTCCAAGAAGTACAAAATTATTACCATTCATTAAATGAAAATTACAAAGTATAACTCTTCCTTCTGTTAAATGTGCTTTATTTGTATCTTCGTCTATATCTTCTTCGGATATTGAATTAATTCTTTTTGAACGTGATGTATCTTTATCGTATTTATAAATATCGCTTATCGAATCTAATTTAAATGACATGGTATCAACTTTCTTAAAAGTTTCTTTTTTATATAAAATTAATGTACCATGCCAATGAGTTGTCTTATTACTATTCCAAATACAAACATATTCATTATCTATTTTTTCTGTTAAACTACTTTCCAGGTTAGGTTTAATTTTTGTTTCGGAAATAAAAAGTATATCAGGATTTTCATTTTCTAGAAAAATATTCAAAGACTCAATCTTATTTCTAATACTATTGATATTCCACGAAGATATTTTAATACTCATACTGAATATTAAAATATTAAATTATATCAAAAATTCATTTTTAAACTACAGATTTATTTAAACATATTTTTTAAATAAATATATTGTATATTAGTTTAAAAATGGTGTCAGTTCGTTTGATAAAAACTTTTATCGTTCTATCAGTAAAAATTAAACTGTAAAATAGTTTGTAATTTCAAAAAATAATGTTTTTATATTTTTAAAAATCAAAAATTATACTATAAAATTAATTTAATATTTATATTAATTTTAAATTAGTTTTACAATATAAAAATTCATTTTAGAGTGATTTTTTTTAAAACTTTTTTTGTTCGTTTGATATTTTTTATTTTAACCTGTATTATTATTTAAAAATAATTAAAGTATCAGAATTTTATTTTTTAATACTTTGGTTTTAAAATTTTTTTCAAAAAATAATTCTTTTCATAAATAATTTTTTGATATTTTATAAAAATATTTTCTAAAAAACTAAAGTATCGGAAAATAAAAAAATATAAAAATTCCGGAGTACGAAAATTTTTTTATAGGAATATTTTTATGCTAAATGATTTTCCACACACACAAAAATTGTGTGTGGCGAAAAAAAATGTTGAAAAGTGAAAAAATAAAAGTGGTGATAGTTTCAAATATTCAAAGTATAACTTTTAAACTGTTACTCCTAATTAAGTCTATTTTTATACTGGTTCCAGTTTAAAATTCTACCGTTTCAGACTAGTTTTGTAAAAATTTATACATATTTGTAAAAATTTGTTCAAATTGTTTATCCTTATACTATATATCACCTTAAAAATAAACAAAAATGTTCAAATTTATAAAATTTTGTTCCAGTTTGTAAAACACTTACTTAAAGACATATTATAGTATAAATAAAATGATTTGTGAGTATTGTAATAAAACATTTATGAATTCATCATCTTTAAATTATCACAAAAAGACTGCAAAATACTGTTTAAAAATACAAACAGATAAAGGGATCATAAATTATGATGAAGAAAAAAAACAAAAACAAAATAAGAAATACACTTGCAATATGTGTTCAAAAGAATTTGTAACAAAAAATAATTTAAAATATCATTTAGAAAATTTATGTATGAAAGATATATATAAGGATATATTTAAAATTAACGATATGATTTTAGAAAAATATAAAACAATAAATAAACTTGATACTAATATAAAAGAAAAAGATATTTTTATTGAAAAACTAAATAATAAAATCAATATTTTAGAAGAAATTAATAATATTTATAAAAGTGATCATACTTGTATTCAAGAAATTGCAAAACAACCTAAAAATATTACTACAAATAATAATAACAATAATAATAAAATTTTAAATGTAATTACCCCTTTTAACATTACTGACAAAGAACAAATTGTGGATATAGTTAAAAATAATTATAATATTAATTATATCTTTTCAGGTCAAAAAGGATGTGCAAGATTCGTTTATGAAAATATCATTAAAGACAGTGAAGGACATTTAAAATATATATGCTCAGATCCAAGTCGTTTTATTTATAAATATAAAGATGAGTATGGAAATATACAAAAAGATATAGATGCAAGAAGACTTACAAATTTGCTTATAGAAGGAGGTTTAAAAAATAAAGCGTGTGATATGGCAAGTAATTGGTGGACAGATGAAAATGGAGAAGTAAATACAGATAAGTTTGAAATGTTAATAGAAAAAGCAGAAGCAATAAGAACAATGGAACAGGACAACACAGAATTTAAAAAAGAACTTGCTACCATGACAAGTATATAGTTTTTAAAATATAAAATACGTTATATTTTATCAAAATTATTTCGGGTCATATAAAAGCTTAAATTTAAAAACTTATTTTTAAGAAACAAAAGTTTTTAAATTGTCTAATGATATTTTTTATTTTAACCTACATTATTGTTTAAAATATTTAAAGTATCAAAAAATAAAAATTTTTGATACTTTGGTTTTAAAAATCTTTTCCAAAAATAATTCTTTTCATAAATAATTTTTTGATTTTAGGAAAAATATATTTCTAAAAATAATTTTAAAGTATCGGAAAATAAAAAAATATAAAAATTCCGGAGTACGAAAATTTTTTCATAGAAATATTTTTATGCTAAATGATTTTCCACACACACAATTTTTGTGTGTGGTGAAAAAAAATGTTGAAAAATGAAATTTTAAACATTCTATCAGATAAAAAATTAAAAAAAAGCTATTTGAATTGTGTTTTCTAATAAACATGTAAACTAATAAAATTAAACTGTAAACAGTTTAATTTAAAAAAAACATATGTATTTTTAAATATTTTTGGAAATATTCTTCTATTTTTGGAAATCTTTGGAAATCTTTTTATTTTAAACAATAAAACAGTTTAAATAAAAATAAAAAAAATCTATTTTTGGAAATTTTGGAAATTTTAATCTATAGAGGAAATTATGTTTAATAAAATGATTTGTAATTTTTGTAAAAAAGAGTTTGGAACAAGATCTTCTTTAAACTATCATATTAAAACGGCTAAGTACTGTTTAAAAATACAAGGTAACTTAAATGATAACAATGAATATTGTAATATATGCAATAAAATATTTTCAAAAAAATATTTTACAACACACTTTAAAAATTGTAACACAAATGATTATATTAAGTTAAATACAATTATTAACGAAAATAAAGAATATATAAAAGATTTAGAAGAATTAAATAAAAAATATCTTGAAGAAATAATAGAATTAAGAAATACATGCGATATTTATAAAAGTGATCATACTTGTATTCAAGAAATCGCAAAACAACCTAAAAATATTACTACAAATAATAAAATTTTAAATGTAATTACTCCTTTCAACATTACGGATAAAGAACAAATTGTAGATATAGTTAAAAATAATTATAATATTAATTATATCTTTTCAGGACAAAAAGGATGTGCAAGATTCGTTTACGAAAATATTATCAAAGATTCAGAAGGAAATTTAAAATATATATGTTCTGATTCGAGCCGTTTTATTTATAAATATAAAGATGAATACGGAAATATACAAAAAGATATTGACGCTAGAAGACTTACAAATTTGCTTATAGAAGGAGGATTAAAAAATAAAGCATGTGACATGGCAAGTGAATGGTGGACAGATGAAAATGGAGATGTAAACACAGATAAGTTTGAAATGTTAATAGAAAAAGCAGAAGCAATAAGAACAATGGAACAGGACAACACAGAATTTAAAAAAGAACTTGCTACCATGACAAGTATATAGTTTTTTAAAATATAAAATACGTTATACGTTATATTTTATATTTTATCAAAATTAAACTGTAAATTTCGGTTCATATAAAAGCTTAAATTTAAAAACTTATTTTACAAACAAAAATTTTAAAAGTGTTCAATAGTATCATGATATTTTTATATATACTGACTTTATGTTTAAAATATTTAAAGTATCAAAAAAATAAAAATTTTTGATACTTTGGTTTTAAAAATCTTTTCAAAAAATAATTCTTTTCATAAACAAATTTATTATTTTATAGAAAATTATTTTAAAAACTAAAGTATCAAAAAATTAAAAGTACAAAAATTTTCGGAGGACGAAAATTTTTTTATTTCTATGGATATAATATTTAAGACTACACACAAAATAATGTGTGTAGTCCTTTTTTTTTTAATTTTTTTAAAAAGATGAATTGTTAACAATTTATATTTTTGGTGTTTGAGTTTTAAATTGTTATTTCTGTTTATTTTAGTGTGTTATTTATAAATTATAACATAGCTTGTTTTCGTATAATACGTTTTTAAATAGAAATATCACGATACCTAAAACATGTGATTTTGGAAAATTTTTCCAATTTTTGTCGATTTTTGCCTGTTTTCCAAAATCACAAAAGAGACTTAAAAACATGTTTATTTAATTATAATTATGTTTAAGTGTGAATTTTGTAATAAAGAATTAAAATCTCTATCATCAATGAATTACCATAAGAACAATGCTAAATATTGTTTAAGTTTGCAAAATAAACAAATAGAAGATAAAGTATTCATGTGTGAATTTTGTGATAAAGAATTAAAGTCAAATAAAGCTTTAAAATATCATTCTAAAATTTGTGATAAAAAAATAGACAGATTAAATGAAGAAAACAATGATCTTAAATTATTATTAACAAAATCCGAGACCGAGTCTCAAATATATAAGAAAGATCATGAAACTATTACTGAAATAGTAAAGAAAAATGAAAATCCTAAAAGTTTTAAATTATTTAAACCTTTAATTTTAAATGATATAACTATTATTATTAGAGAAGATGGTTATATTAATTTAACTCAACTATGTAAAGCTGGTGGAAAGGAATTTAAACACTGGAAAGAAAATAAAAATTGTGAAGCATTTTTACATGCTCTTTCTTCGTCGGTCGGAATTCCGACTGACGATTTAATAAAGTATGAAACAGGTTCAAATGAAAATCGAGCCACTTGGGGACATCGTTTAGTCGCAATTGAAATTTCTAGATGGATTTCGCATGAATTCGGAGTTAAAATTATTAGATGGACAGATGAAATACTTATTACGGGAAAAGTTGAACTTGACAATGAAAAAAGTAATAAAGAACTTGAAAACTTGTATCAAGAAAAAATAACCAAACTTCAAAATAGACTAAATAATTATGAAACTACTATATTCAATAGAAATGTTGATTATTGTCCAATTGAATATTATGGTAAAGATATAGTTTATTTTATAAAGTTTAATATTCCGACACATTTACATTCTGAATATATTGCTAAATATCCAAATATAGATAATGAAGAATATAATTGTATAGAATTTGGAGTAACAAGTGATATAGAGGAAAGACTTAAAAGTCATAAACGAGATAAAAAGAAAGAAAATTTAATATTTTTACATGCAATAGAAATAAAAAATAGATATACATCATCTAAAATGGAATTTTATATTAAAAGAATAGCACGACAGTTAAGTATAAATTTTGAGTATGAAAAAAGAAAAGAATGTATTTTGGTAAATGAAGAAAATTTTAATATATTAGTTAATAAGATAAATGCAGGTTTAATTAATATAGAAGATAATAATGATGAAGAAACTGATGATAACATTTATCAATATGAAGAAATTAAAGAAGAAACAATAGAATTATGTAAATATAGATACGATATAAATAAAGAAATAAAGTTTAAAAATTTTGAAGTTGATAAGGAAATAAAGTTTAAAAATTTTGAAGTTGATAAGGAAATAAAGTTTAAAAATTTTGAAGTCGATAAGGAAATAAAGATAAAAAATCTTAAAATTGAAAGTGTAACAGACTTATTAAAAAATAATATAATAACATTTGCAGAATATACGAGTATTATAGAAAAATTATAGACTTAAAAATATGTTTATTTAAATATAATTATGTTTAAGTGTGAATTTTGTAATACAGAATTAAAATCTTTATCATCCTTGAATTATCATAAGAACAATGCTAAATATTGTTTAAGTTTGCAAAATAAAGAACCAGTAAATAAAGTATTCATGTGTGAATATTGTGATACAGAATTAAAGTCAAATAAAGCTTTAAATTATCATTCTAAAATTTGCGATAAAAAATATTCAAGTATTGTAGAAAAGTTAGAAAATAAAATAAATGAACAAAATATTTATATAGCGAGTTTAGAAGCTAAAATTGAAATTTATGAAAAGGATCATAATGTTATTTCTGATATAGCAAAACAGACGAAAATTACAAATACAAATAATATTATAAATAATTTAGCGATTTATGATGCTGGTAAGATAACTGAAAATTTTTCAAATAAGTTAGAATATATAACAAAAGATGATATTATTAATGGTCAAAAAGGTATTGCAAGTATTCTAGCACCTTGTTTATATGATGATAATGGAAATAAAATGTTAATGTGTACAGATAAGTCAAGATTAATATTTACAAAATTAGATGAAAACAATAAGAAAATAAAGGATTTTGAACTTAAAAATTTGGCAACAATAATAAAACCTTTAGCTCTTAAAAAAGCGGATGAAATAGTAGAGGAACATAATAAACTAAAAGATAAAGTCTATATTATAGATAATTTAAAAATACAAATAGAAGAGTATAAAAAATATATAAAGAAATTTCAAACCATTGTAGATGAATGTAAAAAAACAAATACGAATCATAAAATGATTTTAGATTATGAAAACAAAATAAAACAGTATGAAGAAAAAATAAAATATAATGAAACTTTAATTAATGATTCAGAAAATATATCATATGAAGTTATAGAAGATGAAAATGAAAAATTATTAGATGGTCATACAGAGATAAAATATTTAGATTCGGAATCAACTAAATTTGCAAGACAATTATCTAAGATAATATAAAAATGTACTATCAAATAAAGATATTAAATATATTTTGAATCTGTCAGAAGTTAAAGATGCAAAGGAGTATATTAATAAAAAAACTGATGGATATGTTACTTTTAATATTCCATTAACTTCTTCAATCAAAAATACTTTATACGAAAATTTCGATATATATTTAGACAATATTCCTATGCGTTGGATAAAAGGCGATACTTTACCACATGTTGATCTTAGTACAAATTCTTTTGAAAATACATATATAGTTTATTTAACAGATAGTGATGGAAGTTTATTAATTGAAGATAATAGTTATCCTATTTTGCAAAATACGGGTTATGTTTTTTCTGAAGGTCTTAAACATAAAACTACAAATACTGGTAATAAACCACGCCTATTATTAGGACCAATGAATGAAAGTGGATTTTTAGTAGGAGCTGCAACAACTATTACAGCTAATGGCGCGACTGATACAATTTATTTTAAATATATTAGTGGAAGTGGAATTTATTATAAAATTAATAATGGTTCATATAATGGTCTTTCTTTGCCAATTACTATTGTTAATACAAATGTATCCTCAGTATTAAAAGCTTTATTTGAAACTGATATAATAATTTCCTCCGATATATTTTATTTTATATGTGAATCTAATAATATTCAATTCGGTTCAATATCTCTTAAAAATAATGGAACCAGACCTATAATCACAATTGATGGAGTTACAAATTATCCAGGTTTAATACAAAATGGTGATAATTCTGTAAATGGTTTTGATAATATTTATGTTTATAATCTTGAAATTACTTCATTAAATAGTTCAACACTTATCAGTAATGGTGGTTGGTTTGGACAAGAATATTTTGCAAGAGGTGCACCAAATTCTTATATTGTAAACTGTCATAGTGATGGTCCTATAATAGATGCAGGTGGAGGTATAGTTGGTGGATATTCTGCTTCAAATAGTGGGAATTTAAAAATCTTAGGCTGTTCTAGTAGTGGGAATTCGGCTGATTATTCAGGAGGTATTGTTGGATATTATGCAGGTCAAGATAATGGTATTATTATTTGTACTGGATGTTGGAGTACAGGCTCAATTGGAGCTAACGGAGGAGGAATTTTTGGATATGGTGCTGGAGATACATTAGGAGAGGTTGTAGCAATAAATTGTTATTCGACAGGATTAATAAATACAAATGGTGGAGGAATATTTGGACAAATTTCTATAAATGGAAGTGCCATAAACTGTTATAGTCAAGGAAATATTTTATCTGATGCAGGAGGAATATTTGGAGAAGGAGCAGCGTCTACAGGAGGTATTACTACATCAGTAAATTGTTATTCAGTTGGAAATATAACAACAAGTGGAAATGGGATTTCAACAGTTGATTTTATAACTATTGAAATCTAAATTAAGATTTAAAGATTTGTTTTATTAAATAAAACATGGAAAATGATCTCTTACTTAGAC